>Ga0157363_1004007_pt1 | contig 13485 bp, 9 predicted proteins | sample AttsexASBM1_FD_111477 | JGI IMG/M metagenome (GOLD analysis project Ga0157363, IMG submission 111477) | Fungus gardens microbial communities from leaf cutter ant in Ribeirão Preto, State of São Paulo, Brazil - Atta sexdens ASBM1 | ecosystem: Host-associated > Fungi > Mycelium > Unclassified ...
GCTAAGAAAGCAAAACCTGCTGCAGAGCAAAAAGCGCAGGCAGCTAAAAAGCACCACGCTAAGAAAGCAAAACCTGCTGCAGAGCAAAAAGCACAAGCAGCGAAAAAGCACCACGCTAAGAAAGCAAAACCTGCTGCAGCACAAAAAGCTCAAGCAGCGAAGAAGCACCACGCTAAGAAAGTAAAACCTGCTGCAGCGCAAAAAGCGCAAGCAGCGAAAAAGCACCACGCTAAAAAAGTAAAACCTGCTGCACAAAAAGCGCAAGCTGCAAAAAAACACCACGCTAAGAAAGTCACTAAAAAATAAGTGAGCCTTAAGCGTTACTAGCGTCAAAGTGATATAAACACCCGGTTATGCCGGGTGTTTCTTTACTGGGGTCTGTCGATGATGCGCCGCTACCGTTACGAAATTATTCTTCTGACCGTCATAGTTTGCGGCATTATGGCTGCGTGTTGTTTTATCTAACCTCATCCACTGAGTGACAATTACCTTCCCTTTTCTTAGTTGATACGTCTATAGTGTCGCTATAAATTTTTATGCTGCTGTTGAGAACATTATGCGCTTCAAAAGATTGTGTTTTTTTGCCCTGTTCTGCTGTCACTTTACTGCCTATGCAGATGACGATACACCGAGTGCAGCAGAGATAAAAACACTCTTTTTCGGTAAAGATCACCGCGTAGAAATTGATAAGCCGCAACGTCATCCTTGGGATGCTATCGGTCAACTTGAGACGGAGAGTGGCAATCTCTGTACCGCCACCCTGATTTCCCCGCATGTCGCCTTAACGGCTGGACACTGCTTACTCGCGCCTCCCGGCAAATTCGATCCGCCTGTGGCATTACGCTTTGTTACCACCAAAAAAGGCTGGGTTTACGAGATCCACGATATTGATGCGAAAGTCGCATCGGGCTTGGCAGGAAAACTCAAAGCGGCAGGTGAAGGATGGATTGTTCCAGCAAAAGCTGCTCCTTCAGATTATGCTGTCGTGATTTTACACAACCCCCCTTCAGCAATCACTCCGATCCCACTGTTTAGCGGTAATAGAGAGCAGTTGATTGCAGCATTAAACACAGTGGATAACAGCGTAACGCAAGCGGGCTACCCTGCAGATAACCTTGATAATCTCTTTGCCCATATCGGCTGTAAAATCACTGGCTGGTCACAAACGGCGGTGTTGTCACACCAATGCGATACGCTACCGGGCGATAGCGGTTCACCTTTGATGATTGACACTAACAATCAATGGCAGATTATTGGCGTGCAAAGCTCGGCACCTTCGGCGCAAGACCGTTACCGCGCCGATAACCGTGCTATCGCCGTAAGCTCCTTTAACAGCAAAATATCGGCGCTGACCAATAATATTCAATAAGTCGCACCGAGCATCAGCTCGGTGACTCTTCCAATAATTGCGTGATCCGCTTATCTGACACCGGATAAGGGGTTCCCAATTGCTGGGCAAAAAGGCTTACCCTTAACTCTTCGACCATCCAGCGCGCAGCCATCACCTTATCGTTGTGCTGTTCAGCCTTAGGTAATTTATTACGATAACGCTGTATCGCCTGTTCAACCTGTTGAACGCGCAACATTCTCGCACGATCACTGTGTGGATCGACGGGTAACTTATCTAATCGCCGCTCGATAGCCTGTAAATACCTTAAGGTGTCGGCAAGCTTCTGCCAGCCATTCTGCGTCACAAACCCTGGATAGACTAGGTGAGATAGTTGAGCTTTGATGTCACTGAGCGCCAGTGCTAAGGCCATATCGACCCGCCCTTTTAGTCGTTTATTAATCGCAAAAACGGTGGAGAGGATCTGCTCGACTTGCTGGGCAATCTCTACAACGGTCTGGTTTAACTCCGCTTTAACTTTCTCACGTAACACCAAGAAGTGCTGCTCGTCCCAGACCAGCCCGCCTTGCTCCGCCATAATTTTATCGATCCCACAATGGATACAATCATCAATTAACTGTAAGACTTGACCGTAAGGATTAAAATAAAGTCCGAGCTTCGCTTTATTAGGCAGCTTCTCATGCAAATATTTAATTGGTGAAGGAATATTAAGCAGCAGCAACCGCCGTTGCCCCTGCCACATCGCCTGTTGTTGTTCCGCCTCGGTATCGAATAACTTGATTGCGACACTCTGCTTATCATCCACTAAAGCTGGCCACGCCTTCAAGGTAAAACCCGCTTGCTTACGGCTAAAGATTTGCGGCAGTTCGCCAAAATCCCATTCAGTTAAACCCTGCTTTTCTAAGCCAACATCGGCGACCTTGGAAAGTGTCTCCCTTAACTTACCCTTCAACTGCAGCTGAAGTTCGCTTAGGGATTTACTCTCTTGCAGGGTTTTCTTATTCCCATCGACCACCCGGAACGTCATTTTAAGATGGTCTGGAACCTGCGCCAACTGCCACGCATGGCGCTCAATCGTGACGCCGCTCATCCGCCGAAATTCACGTTCTAAGCATTCGAGTAGCGGTAAGTTTACATCCGTTACGCGGCCTAAAAAAGCGTCAGCATAGTCTGGCGCGGGCACGAAATTACGACGGATCGGCTTCGGTAACGACTTAATCAATGCCACGATTAAGGTTTTACGCAGTCCAGGGATCTGCCAATCAAAACCTTGTTCGGTGATCTGATTAAGTAACGGCAATGGAATATGGACGGTAACCCCATCAGCATCTTTGCCTGGTTCAAATTGATAAGTGAGCGGTAATTGCACGTTGCCTTGCCGCCAACTATTAGGGTAATCATTGACATCAATAGTCCCTGCACCCTCACGGACCAGCATGTTTTTATCAAAATCGAGTTGATGCGGATCCTGTTGAAAAGCCGTCTTCCACCACTTATCGAAATGGCGTACCGAAACGATGGTAGCTGGGATACGTTGATCGTAAAAAACGAATAACGTTTCATCATCGACCAAGATATCGCGACGTCGTGATTTATGCTCAAGGTCCTCGACTTCTAAACGTAACCTTTGGTTATGACTGAAGAATCGATGTTGGGTTTGCCATTCCCCCTCGACAAGAGCGTGACGAATAAAGAGTTCGCGACAGATTGCCGGGTCGATTTTGCTGTAATTGACTTTACGCTGCGAAACTATCGGTAAGCCGTATAGTGTGACCTTTTCGAAGGCAGAGACGGCGCCCTGTTTCTTCTCCCAATGGGGTTCACTGTAGCTATGCTTGACTAAGTGACCCGCCAGCGGCTCAATCCACTCAGGGTCGATCTTGGCGGCGATCCTACCCCATAATTTACTGGTTTCCACTAGTTCAGCCACCATCACCCACTTAGGCGGTTTTTTAAATAAATTTGATGCCGGGAAAAGATGAAAACGTGTTTGTCGCGAGCCCATAAACTCGCCCTTTTCAACTTCCTTTTGGCCCACGCGTGATAACAGCCCACTTAACAAGGCACTGTGTAGCTCGCGGTAGGGAGCCGGTTCGCTGTTAAGCGAAAAGCCGAGTTCGCGCACCACTTGCCGTAATTGCGTATAAATATCTTGCCATTCACGAATACGCAGATAGTTGAGATAGTCGCTTTTACATTGGCGGCGGAATTGGTTGCCAGTTAATGCCTTCTGCTGGGCTTGCACGTAATCCCATAAATTGACCCAGGCCAGAAAATCCGACTCTTTATCCGCAAATCGGCGATGCTTCTCATCAGAAGCCTGCTGACGGTCGGCGGGACGTTCCCTAGGATCTTGAATGGATAGCGCAGCAGTGATGATCATCGCTTCGCGAACACAACCAAATTGTTGTGCCGAGAGCACCATCTTAGCTAACCGCGGATCGATCGGTAATTGTGCTAATTGTCGACCCGATGGGGTCAATTTCTGGACATCGTGAGCGGCATTTTCAACCGCCCCCAACTCTTCTAATAACCGTACGCCATCTTGAATATTGCGATTATCCGGCTTTTCAACAAAGGGAAAATGCTGAATATTACCTAACCCAAGCGCCGTCATTTGTAAAATGACTGAGGCTAAGTTGGTTCGTAAAATTTCTGGGTCGGTAAATTCAGGACGAGAAAGATAATCGTCCTCGGCATATAAACGGATACAAATCCCTTCAGAGACCCGACCACAGCGACCTGCTCGTTGATTCGCTGAGGCTTGTGAGATCGGCTCAATAGGAAGCCGCTGCACTTTAGTTCGGTAACTGTAACGGCTGATCCTCGCCGTACCCGGGTCGATAACGTATTTAATGCCCGGTACGGTAAGTGAGGTTTCAGCGACATTCGTTGCCAAGACAATGCGGCGTCCCGTGTGGGACTGAAACACTCGGTTCTGTTCGCTATTCGATAACCGCGCATAGAGCGGTAAAACTTCTGTGTGGGCTAGTCCTTGACGGGAAAGCGCGTCAGCGGTATCGCGGATTTCTCGCTCTCCGCTCATAAAAATAAGAATATCGCCAGGTGGCTCACGATAGAGTTCGTCCACGGCGTCAAAAATAGCTTGCAGTTGGTCGCGATCACCTTCGCTACTGTCGGCACTCACGGGCCGGTAGCGGACTTCCACTGGATAGGTACGGCCCGAGACCTCAATAATGGGCGCATCATTAAAATGTTTGGAGAAGCGCTCTGGATCAATCGTCGCTGAGGTAATAATAACTTTTAAATCAGGACGTTTGGGCAATAACTCGCGCAGATAACCTAACAGGAAATCGATATTAAGACTGCGTTCATGCGCCTCATCGATAATAATCGTGTCGTACTGTAGCAGACGTTTATCTTGTTGGATCTCAGCCAATAAAATACCGTCTGTCATCAATTTAATATGTGTCTGATCAGAAATTTGATCGGTAAAACGGACTCGATAGCCGACCACACCACCCAGCGTGGTCCCAAGTTCCTCAGCGATACGGGTCGCAACGGTACGTGCCGCTAAGCGTCGTGGTTGGGTGTGGCCGATAAGTCCTTGACGCCCGCGACCGAGTGCCAGACAAATTTTAGGGATCTGAGTCGTTTTTCCTGACCCGGTTTCCCCTGCGATAATGACCACTTGATGGCTGGCAATTGCATCGGCAATCGCCTGCTGTTTTTGGCTGACCGGAAGATTCTCAGGAAAATGGATAGTCGCTGGACGGCTGGCATCATGAGTCACCAGCCGCTGCTCAGCCGTTATCAGCTCTTGTTCAATTTTAGTGAGTACCGCTTGCTGTGCGTCAGACCCAGTGATCTTTTCGACCCCCCGCAATCGCCGACGCAGTTGCTGGCGGTCACGAAATGAAACCTGTTCGCTGCGTGTCCAGAGAGAGGAAAGAGTCGTCGATTCAGTTTTAGACATAGAACGGTATTACCTTGAAAAGTAAGCAACGAAGCGTAGCAATAGGTGTAAGGCGAAGGAGTCGCCTGCAATGGGCCGATTATAGCATAACTCAGCGGTAAACGGCAGGCAGCGACCGTTGTTGAAAGGTCGATCGCCACGAAAATTATCATTCAGAAATTTTGAAGATAGACATCGAAAAGATTAGCTTTTTTCTCTCGACCTTTACCCCTATAGTGACGATAACTAACCGTTTCATAAGGAATTATCATGAGCAAAGTCTTAGTACTCAAGTCCAGCATCCTCGCCGACTACTCGCAATCCTCCCTGTTAGCCGACTATTATGCGGAAAACGCGATCGCTAAAGGTGACACTGTCACAATTCGTGACCTCGCAGCGAACCCGATTCCCGTTCTCGATGGTGAATTAGTGGGTGCCTTACGTCCGAGCGATGTGGCACTGACTGAGCGCCAACAACAGGCGCTAGCCCTCTCTGATGAGTTGATTGCCGAATTACAAGCTCATGACGTCATCGTGCTTGCTGCGCCGATGTATAACTTTAATATTTCAACGCAATTAAAAACCTACTTTGATTTAATTGCTCGGGCTGGCGTGACCTTCCGTTACACTGAAACCGGGCCTGAAGGATTGGTTACCGGCAAGAAAGCCATTGTGCTCTCTACGCGCGGGGGAATTCACAAAGATACCCCAACTGATTTGGTTACCCCATACCTCGCCTTATTCTTAGGCTTCATTGGAATTACCGATGTGCAGACTATCTTAGCAGAAGGGATTGCCTACGGGCCGGATGTGGCGACGAAAGCCATCGAGCAGGCTAAAGCCGAAATTAGTCAGATCGTCTAATTCGATTATCTCATGACAAAAAGCGCCTTAATTGGCGCTTTTTGTCGTAGTCTGACCCGGTGCTTGCATTTTCTCCGGAGTTTTCTCTGCTTGTCGTTGCTTGAGAAGACGCTCAACCTCTGGGTCCGCTTTAATGGTAATATCGTGGTCGACCTTCACATTCATATTTATCGTAATGGGCTCTTTCGGTGCCGCAACTTCGATTTTTGGGATACAACCGACCAACGTGGTCGAGACGCTCAGCAGTGCGAGAAATCCTAGTTTCATTGTGCATTTTCCTTATTAGCGGGCAGACGGGTTTGCTCCTCTAACCACGACTGTAAGTTATCGCCATAACTCAGACTACGCCATAGCATAAATATATTTTCGGTATGTTGATAATTGAGGTTAACGCGCTGCCTTTTATCGTCGAAGCGGCTTGTGCCATGAATCTGTGATTTCATCACCATATCCCCTTTAGCACTGACGTTAACGGTGGCATAAGATTTAGAAATTTCCATATAACGTAACCAATCAATGGCCGCGCCTGCTGCCAGGTTATTTTTCAATATTTGGTCGAGTAAATCTTTATCCACGCGCAGCGTTAAGCCTTTATCATCCTTAATCCATCCTTTTTCGATCAACCATGGCGAATTTTCGACCCAGAAAGGTAATTGCCCACTGATTTTACCTGACATGGCAATTTGTTTGGGATGAATAGCCGTAATTAACTGACTCATTCCCAGATGTTTAATCTCTAGCAATGCACTCTTATGCTGAGGCAAGCGTAGATGGTCCATAGACAGGGTTCCACCAAAAATATCCAATGAGGCGTCATTAAGCGTTAATGGATTCTGCTCATCCCATGGCCAGCTCCCTTTCAATTTCACGCTAAGATGACTCATCGGGAATTTATTCTCGATGGTCTCGACCGATAACGATACCGGCTCGCGTAAGCCAAAATGCCAACGATGATCACTGAAACGAAACGGCAATGAGAAGTTAACGCCATGAAATTGATAATCCGGTAGCCAGATGTTGCCATCTTTTACCACCCAGTGCCCACCGGCTTGGAACCCATCTTCCTCTGTAAGAGAAAACGCAGCCTGAGCGCGCAAATTACCTGACCGCAACGCGACACTCTTTGTCGGTCCTGCTAAAGGCTGAAATACCGATAAGGGCTGTTCGGGCCACCAGGCTCGTCCCAACCAACGGCTATTATCTCGGCGGCCGATAACGCGTACTGGCCCAATACGGTTTGCGACTAATTGTCCCTTAAAACCAAATTGATCGGGCGTGGTACCGTTAACGTTCAAATCGAGTTGCGCGGCAGGTAACTGGCTGGTTTCCCCGAAGAAGGTGTGATCAGCAGTAATTTTAAATTGGCCGCTAAACTGGGGCTTATCCTGTTGAGTTACCCAATGTGCAGGCTTAGTCAGCGTCATCCGAGGCTTTTGCATCAACATGCTGCCATAACGGATCTGATCGAAGCCTGTCGACAATGAGGTCAGCGTAATCTCTTCGTTATGCCAGAAGCCACGGCCTTGCACATCCCAATTCGCGGTGAGTGGCAAGATCATCCCTTTACCCCAATAACGCCAATCCCAACGTCCTTTGTCTGGTAAGAAGTTGTCAGCCATCCCCGCTAAATGCAGCAGATAAAAACTGCTGCGCTCATTTCTGACCATAAAGTTGGCTTGTAATAGGCCACTGAGGCCTTGCTGAGTCAGGCGCACACCGGCTATCGGCCATCTGGCCTCATCGACTTCCCAGCCGGGTAAGAGTTCACCGCGCATTAATAACAACGCTTTCGGCTGGAAATGTATCGCCGGATCAAGCAATGTCCCCGTCAGTGCTGCCGGGAGCCCTGCGTAAAACTGTAGCGCTTTGAGTTTTGCTGTCCCGGTTAAGCGCAAGGGATATTGATTATCCGATAACGATAACTTTCCTGGCCCTAAACTCAGTACTACGTTCCCTTTACCCCCGCGTCCTTGAGTGAGTGCGTTGACACGGCCGGTAATCACCGTCTGTTCAAAGCCCTGCTGCCAATGTTCAGCGGAAAGCGAGAAGAAGCCGCCGAGAGGTTGTTCAGGTATCGGCCATGACCACGTTCCTTTTTCAATTTGAAATTGGTCAGCTGTCAGTTTGAAGGGCGCATTTAAGAGGGGTTGCTCAGCCTCAGGATCCTTAACAATTAACGCTCCGTGCTGTTGATTACGTGACAGCGTCACATCAACAGGATGAGGATAAGATGCTAATGCGACCTTACCCTGTAAATTTGCCTGATCAGGCACTGCGGTGACCGTGTCAGCGAGCTGTATTTTGCCCGATAAATTTAAGGGTTGTGCCAATAAAGGATGCGTAAAGGTAAGGCTTTTAAGGTTGAGTGTTTGCCCAGTCAGCTCAGCGTCTACATTAAGCGCCTGCCCATGGTAAGTCAGTTGTTGATGAGCACCGGATGAAGAAAAATGGAGCGCCCCTTGATAGGTTTGCCAAGGGACTATCGACAGTGAGGCGATATCAAGATTTATCCCGGGAATCTGCTGCTGAAGCTGACTAAGACTCAAAGGTTTGCTATCGCTGGTTGCGTCAGAAGGCCACTGCTTAAAACAGTCGCTATTAAGCGTCAGTTTATCTATAGTCACTTTTAACGGATAACGGCTTAGTGCGACACGCGGTGTGGAAGCTTCGGCGAGTTGGCATCCCTGTGCGTTTAGAGTAAATGAAGGTAAGGTGATATGAGAAAGCGACAGTGAAAACCGACTTTGTCGTTCAACCGTTACCCCGCTGGGTAAAAAGTGTTGTACGACGAGCATCGACCATTGATTGATGGATAGCCCCAGTCCAACTAGGCTAGTAATCATAATTGCTACAGCAAATAAGATATAGCGTAACGCTAACGACATATTTCCTTATCCCTTATAACGCTTTTAACAAACCCCGTTAACTCATTAATTAAATTTACTAATTTACTTTTAAAATCATGACATAGCGCAAAATGTGCCCATCCTGCTCGAAGTATAACATCACCGGTCTCTAATGGAGAAAAAACTATGAAAATTGCGGTTTATAGTACGAAGAGTTATGACCAAGCAGTGCTGACTGAAGTGAATAAACAGTTTACTTATACTTTTAGTTTTTTTGACTTTCGACTCACAGCGGAAACAGCCAAAAACGCTGTGGGCCATCAGGCAGTCTGCCTCTTTGTCAATGACGAGTGTAATGATGAGATTTTAACGGAATTACATCGTCTAGGGGTACGTGTCGTAGCGCTGCGCTGCGCGGGGTTCGATAACGTCGATCTCACTAGCGCCCATCGACTCGGCATTGAGGTGGTGCGTGTACCGGCTTACTCCCCCGAAGCGGTCGCCGAGCATACCATCGGTATGATGATGTGCCTGAACCGTCGCATCCATCGCGCTTATCAACGCACGCGGGAAGGTAATTTTTCACTGGAAGGCTTGACCGGTTTCAATATGTTCGGCAAGACGGTCGGTATTATCGGGACGGGTAAGATAGGCCTGGCCACGTTACGTATTTTACGCGGTTTTGGGATGGAACTTCTGGCCACGGACCCTTATCCGAGTGCCGAAGCAGAAGCATGTGGTGCAACCTACACGACCTTAGACGACCTACTCCAGCGATCAGACATTATTTCGTTACACTGTCCGATGACCTCCGATAATCACCATCTGCTGAATACTCGCGCCTTCGATAAAATGAAAAAAGGGGTAATGATCATCAATACTAGCCGCGGCAGTTTGATCGATTCTTCTGCCGCAATCGAAGCGTTGAAAGAAGGGAAAGTTGGAGCATTAGGGATGGATGTCTATGAAAACGAGCGAGATCTGTTTTTTGAAGATAAATCGAATGAAATTATCCAAGACGATATTTTTGGACGCCTCTCAGCTTGCCATAATGTCCTGTTTACCGGACACCAAGCCTTCTTAACCCAAGAAGCGCTTTCTAGTATTGCCCTGACGACCTTAACCAATCTATCGCAGATATTCTCTGGGCAACCTTGCGATAACGCCGTAACATAATAACGTGCACGCGAAGGTAAAAATCTTAGCGTGCGCAGTTCCCGCTCATCAGTGCCGACTCGCTACAACGCTTACCGTTGACTAATTGACACATCCCCACGCGACTCCCGTCAAGTTGACGAGTATAGGCTAACGATCCCCCTGCCATCGCACAGTTATCGGAAGCGATAACTGACATATGTACTGGTTGGATGCGCGCAGCGGTAGCTTGCTGCTCAGGTTCTGCTGGTTGATGGCTGCTACAACCCGCCAGTAACATTACGGTACCCGCAATCAGTGAGGAAACGACTTTCATTCGGTAAGCTCCAAGGACGATAAGCAAGAGCTTGAAAATATGTCAGAGTTGCCGCGAATAATCGAGTTAATACATAACTTTTTACGATTTAATTTAACATTTAGCGGTTAAACGTGAATTTTAAAGACTTTTGCAGCAACGCTTCTGATTAAGCCAAGAAATATGCTAGACTTCGCCGCGCGTTAAACCGCCACCGATTTAACCACTGCCCAACGACTTTCTCGTAGAATTTTTGATTCAGGTACTCGCTTAATGTCATTCAATCCCGAAATTACCCATAAACAGCAATATAACCTCAATAAATTACAAAAACGCTTGCGTCGCAACGTCGGTGAGGCGATTGCTGATTTTTCAATGATTGAGGAAGGCGACCGCATCATGGTGTGTCTTTCTGGCGGCAAAGATAGCTATACCTTGCTGGAAATTCTACGCAGCTTACAAAAGAGCGCACCCATCAATTTTTCTCTGATCGCCGTCAACCTTGATCAGAAACAACCCGGTTTCCCTGGTCATATTCTGCCAGAGTACCTGGAGTCGCTGGGCGTAGAGTATAAGATCGTCGAAGAAGATACCTACTCAATCGTTAAAGAAAAGGTTCCAGAAGGCAAAACGACATGCTCATTATGTTCTCGCCTGCGTCGCGGTATCTTATACCGTACCGCTACCGAACTCGGTTGCACGAAAATTGCCTTAGGCCATCACCGCGATGACATTATTCAGACCTTATTCTTGAATATGTTCTATGGCGGAAAAATGAAAGGGATGCCGCCAAAGCTCATGAGTGATGATGGCAAACATATCGTCATTCGTCCTCTCGCTTACTGCCGCGAGAAGGATATCATTCGCTTCTCTGAGGCCAAACAATTCCCAATTATTCCTTGTAACCTGTGTGGCTCTCAGCCAAACCTGCAACGCCAAGTAATTGGCGATATGTTACGTGACTGGGATAAGCGTTACCCTGGCCGTATCGAAACCATGTTCAGCGCTATGCAGAACGTTGTCCCTTCACATATGGCCGATACCACATTATTTGATTTTCACGCCGTCACGCACGGAAGCCCTGTTGTAGAAGGTGGCGATTTAGCCTTTGATCGCGAAACGCTACCGACCACCCCGATGGGCTGGCAGCCAGAAGACAACGATGATGAGCCGCGTGCTGTAGACCGACTCGATATTGTCGAACTGAACTAACTATCAAGGGAGGCCGTTGCCTCCCTTTTTCATACAAAAAAAACCGGCCCTAGTTGCCTAGGTGCCGGGGTCATGAGAATCAATTACGCTATGCTTTAATTCAAAATGTAAGACAATGTGGAGCACAACGTCCATCGCTTGACGTTGCATTCACCTGCGAAAAGAAGTATGCCCCAGCCGCCACCTTAGCGTTTTGATGTAGATCAGCTTTTAGTATAACCATCGCTAGAGCCATTTACGGCTCTTCAACCAGAGTGTGACCGCAATCGCAATCGCCGCCAGAATAATACAGAATACGGCAAAGCCGTAATGCCAGCTTCCCCCAGGAATCCCCCCTAGATTCACGCCGAAAAGCCCCGTCAGGAACGTTGCCGGCAAAAACACCATCGCCATTAGCGACATGATGTAGGTACGACGGTTCATCGACTCAGCTATCAGCGCATCGATCTCGTCACTGATGACCGCAGTACGTGCGATACCGGCATCGAGATCTTCTAACCCTCGGCCTAACCTCTCGACAATATCCTGCATCAAGCGTCGATCTTCATCCGCCATCCAAGTAAATTTCTCATTAGCGATACGCGCAAACACATCACGCTGAGGGGCCATATAGCGTCTCATCACGATTAATTGTTTACGTAACAACGCCATTTCACCTCTTGCCGGCACTTTGCCATCGAGCAATGCATCTTCCAACGCAATGATACGGTCGTACAATTGCTCGATAAATTCACCGCTTTGTTCGGTCAAGGCATCGCAAAATTCAACAATCCAGTTTCCGGCATTCTCTGCACCATTACCCTTTTGTAAATCCTCCCAGACCGTATCGACGGCGCGTGCCTTACGCTTACGTGTGGTAATAATTAAGTCACCATTGATAAACACCCGCACAGCCACCAATTGGTCAGGCCGCGCATTATCGTTGTGGTTTATGCTGCGTAATACCAACATAAAACCATCGGCAAGCCGACTAATACGCGGGCGTAAACTGTCACCGGCTAAGGCATCACGCACAGCGTCTGGAATCAATGGTGTGGACTGTAACCATTCTCGGCTCACTGTTGAGGAGTAATCTAAGTGAACCCAGCAAGGTTTAGTTGGCCCAATTTCCCCCGCCGAGGTGATAGGCAACATCCCCCCTTCACCATCAAGTTGACAAGCAATGATGGCGTCAGGCACGTGTAATTGCGTAATATCGATTGAGCTCAAAACAGATCCCTTTTTCTCATATTTCTTTCGAGTGTAGGTGAACTAGCGCCTTGTCTGTGACTTAATACGTAAAATTTCATTAATGCTTTTCGATACTCAGCTGGCGACTGTAGACAACGTCTTCGGGATTGGTGATCGGATAACCTTTCACCCACGGTTTAATTAATCGCCCATTGGTATATTGATAAATCGGGGCAATAGGCGCGTCATCAGCGATCATCTGTTCTGCTGCTGCGTAAATTTTTTCTCGGGTCGCCGACGTGGTTGCCATGCTAGCCTTGTCCAGTAACGTATCGTAACGGTTATTGGTGTAGCGTGAAATATTACCGGTATGGTGAGAAGTCAATAATGAAAGGAAGGTAGAGGGTTCATTATAATCCCCCACCCAAGAGGCGCGGATCACATCAAATTCCCCCTGTTTACGGCTATCGATATAAGTTTTCCACTCTTGATTGACTAAGCTAACCTGCGCACCCAGATTTTTCTTCCACATTGATGCCACGGCGATGGCAATCTGTTTGTTGCTATCGGAAGTGTTGTACAGAATACTGAGTTTGAGCGGGTGAGTCGGCCCATAACCTGCGGCGTTTAAGAGTAACTTAGCTTGTCGATTGCGTTCATCTTGGCTGAGTTGTTGATA
>Ga0157363_1004008_pt1 | contig 13485 bp, 9 predicted proteins | sample AttsexASBM1_FD_111477 | JGI IMG/M metagenome (GOLD analysis project Ga0157363, IMG submission 111477) | Fungus gardens microbial communities from leaf cutter ant in Ribeirão Preto, State of São Paulo, Brazil - Atta sexdens ASBM1 | ecosystem: Host-associated > Fungi > Mycelium > Unclassified ...
CACACACACACACACACACACACACACACACACACACACACACACACATATATATATGAATATCGTAGAACTAAGTAAGATAATTTTTCTAACTGTTAATTAAAAAAAATCAAAGTTGTGATGTAAAAAAGTACCAAAGGTATCATCAAGACTATAGCTTCCGGCGTGATGGTCAGCATTCGGTGGAAGATGTAATTGATGGTAGCCGTTAAAATTAGGCGGTGGAATCAATCAATATTTTACGATCTCTAATAATCGCCTGACTGCTTGTTTTGTGACACGTTAACTACGGCGCACTGTTATATAGTGCCAGGATACAGGATCGTACATCATCGGACCCACTACAAAGTAGTCGATGAATCTGCGCGAAAGTAACAACATAGGATTTATGTACAACGTCTTAATCTTACAACTCTTGATAATTGCTCTTAATGCAACATGAAAAAACTCAACAGTTTTTCAATTAAAACTTAATCTGTGTAGTAATAGCGTATTAGTTGAGCGAATTTAAAATACTATATTTTTAATTGCGACAATTCTCAGATTAGCATAGTCAAAAACATTATATATTAAAAATTTTTTATCAGCTTTTAATGCTACTACAAATGTATAATATGACACTTAATAAAGAAATTACACGTAATATTCAAAGCATAGATAGAATATTCCTAGTACTAAGCATTTCGAGATTTTAAAGAAACATGACATTTTGTACGTGTCAGATACATAACATGATATGATGTAGCCGCGTTTGAAATATCTTTCGAAAATTAAGTGAATTGAGCGCGCGTTAAAGCAGCAGTTAACTCGTCATATTACTCTTTCGTAGGTTGACGTTGTTCCTTCGGCTCTATTCTCGTTGAAAGATAAACGTAGTCATATGTGGACTACGCTGAGACAGTAAAACGTGACGTAGCCTCGGAGGGTCTTTAGATAGCCGAAAGACCCTCGTTTGCTACTACGACGCTTCGAGTAGTAATGTTTTCCTTCCCGAGCGGGCTGCTTGATTTATTTTATTGCTTTTGGCCTAACGTTCGGCGTTTATTTCGTCGAATTACAAGAAAAGGGTTGCTTGCGCCAGTCGCTAAAAGGCTCTACTTCTTGCCCCGTCGCGCCTCTAAGTCCACAAACTTATGCTATTCCCAGTTATAATTTATCAAAGATATTCAGAACGTCGAATTGATACAGACGAAAAGTTAAAGGGCAAAAATACAGAAAATAAAAACACGAGAAAAAGAGTTTACTAGAAATTATCACATCAAGATTTTTCTTGGATCAGTCAAAGAAATTTAGAATTCTCTTAGTTCAATGAACCATCGAGATTTAAATGACAGATCTAAAAGCGAAAATAAGCGAATTTGCCTGGCGGGATTAATGTAGGATATCTGCAAAGGCAGGAAATCGATGTTTATCCTACCGAGTAAGGAAAGAGAAGTTCCGCAGGCATCGTTCACCATCTTAATGTTTGCGATGGTGTTACGGTTGTGGGGTTGCTATGATAATTGTAATGAACGCCTCGAGATTCCGCGAGCCCATCTGCGCCCACGCGTTTCGGCCTTCCCCTTCGGCTCACCCCCGCCGTTGACTTCGAGAGGCGGTAACGCTCGCGAGCGAGCAACGTTCTCTGTACAAACTCGGGAGCTCTTAAGTACCGAACTTGTTCGAATTGATTTAAGTGCTGAATGCTAAATCAACCGAAGGGCCCACCCTACCGGCCGGCGGAGAAAGATGGAGGAGAGAAAGAGACGCGAGGAGGAAACTTTACGAGTCGCGCGCGAGCGGCGTCTCGCGTTTACGTGCAGTATCCTCTTCACTATACGGAGAATCGACCCGGCGGTGTCGACCCCTCGGTGTAATCAGTATTTCGCGTGGATCAGATGCAGTTTAATGTAAAGGTAGGCGGTGTAACTAGCCTTTGTTCTCCTGGAGGCTTCCGGAGGACAGATAATCGGAGATGTATAGTCTCGCCGAGGTAATTAGTTAAGCGTGTAAAACAGCGCCCGGCGAGGATACGCGCGATTATTTATATCGCGGCGTGCAAATAATGCCAGTAATAAAAGCACGAAGGGGATACGAGCCATTTGCATCTTGGATTAAGCATATTTTTTGAAAAAAAAAAAAAGATGTATAGCGACATCAGACTTGTACTTTTGCAAAATTCGTCCTGCGTTTGGAAGAAGTAAAACATCAATGTACATCGCACATTTATCTGCTCTACAGTATATACACACAGTATATACACACACACACACACATATATGTATATATATATATATACAGCCAACTGAAAAGACTGTATTATACCTATTCTAGATATTGATTGCTAAAATTTTAAGAATATATTATAATAGTATAATAAATTATATCGTGAGATTACACAGAATTTATTTAAGTTAGCGAACACGTTATAACGTTCCACGATCCGTAATTTATAACCGAAGTTCATATTGTGCCTGTAAACGTAATTATCCTGTGATAATTACTTAATTTTCCACAGTCTCTTAGCTTATGGCATACTTTTACGAAACGATGTACTTGGACGAGAGGGTGAAACCAATCTTGAAGTTAACATGCTTCAGACTTTGCAACGAGTTTTGCGATAAATTTGACAGAAACTTTATAGCGAGTTCAAATATGCCGGTACACCACCGATGCTTCAAGTATAACATCTTGTAAATTATATGTTGCTTATCGTTGTGTGTGCCAAGAGAATTTTTCTCCCTTCAATCTTGAAAGCGTTTCGTGCCACATTCATCCGTAACTTGGTTCAGTTTACGAGAAAACTAATACGAATAATTGAAGAAATAGAAAAAAAAGAATAATCTGCAAGTGAAGCGTGTAAATTGAAAAATTAATGGTTTTGGAATATGCATATGCACATGCATAATCTTCTTAATGATCTCGACGCGCAACATTTGCTGGTCTAATCCGGAAGTACGCTTCTATATCCTTCCACCTCCCACGGTAGGAATTATTATATTCAATCGCCGTCCTCGTACACAATTTACTCGACACGTTAATTTACAGACGTCGCCAGCTCGGCAATTAATATCGTCTTATAAAATGACCACGTCTATAGGATCGACTTTCGGAAACGACGATTATGGTCTAAGGTCAAAGAAGAACGACTTCCCCAAGAGCCTTCTTCTTCTTTTTCTACCTCTCACTTATCTCTCCCTCCCTCCCTCCCTCCCCCTCCTCTCTCTCTCTCTCAATCTCTTCTTCCCTCTCTTCTTCACACACCGACAATACTAGCGAGCGTACGCGCGGACGTACATCCGCGATGACGCATACGCGTCCATCGCGTTTTATTATATGTGCCCCAACTAAGAGAGCAACTCGCAGGAGCGGGTAATATTCATAAATTAGGAGTATCGTTGAAAAAGAGGCACCGAAGCGAGAGTTCTGAAAGCGTATGTACATTCTGGATGCGCAACTGCTGCTCAGTTAGGTTGCCTCGCATATATCTGCACGCGTTAACTCGTTGAGTAACGACGTCGGATTTTTTTCTTGTTTCCTTTTTTTCGTGTAGATCTTATCTGTGAGGATCCGTACAAATCCGGCTGAGAGTGTGAGAACATTCGCTGGGACAGGTAATGGTCGTGATGACGTTCGCCGGTGACAACCGTTCGTCAACGAGACGCGCTTTCGTGATGCGACGAACGGATTGGCGAGATTGCTCGGTGAGAGGCGGACACCTGCCGCGGTAACTATCGTGATAACCCTTGCTTCCGATGAACGGCAATGAGAAAGAAAGTGGCTGCTGAAATAAGGAAAGGAAACGAGCGATTCTTGGCCCTTTCCAAATATGTGTGTAACACTTCGCGCGCGGAGAAAGTGTACCGATTCAGTCCCACGTGAGTTGTCGTCATGATAATTATCGCAGCATGCATTTTTGAAGTTGGTTGCACGCGATATCCATCAGCACATAATATCTGTTTTTTTAATATAACAGAGAAGTGCGTTGCAATTTTATAATCATGCATTCCGTATAAGTATTTCGCTAATTGAGCCCAAGATTAAAATTCTGCTGAGATAAAGCTCAATAAAATGTGAATACAGATAATTAATTTTATTATCTATTTGCGTCCGTCGCGTTGCTGAAACACAAGGCTAATGGAGTAATGCCTTATTCGAATGGATTTAAATATCATTCGATATAATTCTTTATTACTCTTAAATTCTTTACATCCGGTCATGAAAGAACGATTTTGCTAAAGCATAAAAAAATTTAGCTACATACTAGATACAAATCTGAAAATAATTATATGGAACTATCAAAATAATTATTTTCAGATTTGTATCTAGCTAAATTTTTTAAGACACTCAAGCATAACAGCAATAAGCAATGCTACAAAAAGTTTTAATTGTTTAAAAACCAATCAACTTAAGCGTCCTACATAATTTTGATGGTCCAACAAAATTATTTTTCTGTATCTAGCTAAATTTTTAGATACATACTTCAGCAAAACCATCCTTTCCCTGCAATATCTTCGTTTCCTTGGCAAAGAGAATCCCCATAGATGAGCTGCGACTATGTCTACGTGTAAAGACCAGCCAACGAAATGATTGAAATATGTCCGCGGCACGGTTAGGTAAGGGCACGGGTCTGTAATATTGCCCTTATACGGCAACAGTGATAAATCCGCGGGCAAGGAGAAGAAGCTGCCCCAGCGACGTTAATTTGTGAACGATTACAGGCACCTGGTGCGTGCACCAGCAATGCCTACAGGTCGCCAACTGAGCCTCGGGAGACAAAGACACGCGAGATCTCGCGGATGCGATGTGGCGGCCATCGCGCATTCTTTCCTCAGACGCGGATTTAATCGTGGCAACGCGCCGGTGTTTTCCTCCGTGTCTCTATAACCCTGAAGGCCGACGACACGCCGTTGCTTGGTATCGATGTGAAATTACGTTCAGAAAGATGCTTCTATTAAATGTACTTAGTAAATAATGTACTCACAGAAATGATTTAAACTTTTATAAATCGATACATTATTTTCAATCATTAATGATTAAATAAATAGTTCAGATAATATATAATCGAACTTATCCTGACAAGTAAAAAAGTTAATGACTGTTAAGGAGAATATTGAAAAACGAGATATGCAACAATCGCTAATACAAAAAATAATTTAAGAAACCTGAAAAAATTTGATAGAAATTTTACAATATTTAATAGTAAGACGATCGTTTTGTCTCGTGATGATTCATGCAAAACACAAAGTATTACGAATATCTCATTAATATTTGATGAGCAAAACCTGTTTTTGACTGGTATATTTTAATTTTACAGGACATCCCGTCGTTAATAATTCAACTTATAAGCGTAATTGTTTTGGAAATCGGCGAATGATTGTGCACGAACAAAGGTGTCTTTATTTTGTATACTTAACATTTGCCTCAAATTATATAGTCCATGAAATAATATTCTTCAAAATTAAGTCTAAATATAAGAATTAAATACGGTTTCTCGAATTCTTAGAAAATAAAGAATCCAAATTTTATAATTGATCAATAAATTCTGCATGCTTTATGTCGTACGAAAATAGTCGTTTAGAAGGATGAAAATGAACTACTATGTCAAATATGGGAAAACAAAGAATTTAGGCGAGACGCCAGCGAGTGCGATCGTCATAGCACTTTGGATGATTGCGATTAATTAATTTTACTCCGAGCCGAGACACTTAGTTTCCGTTCGTTTAAGCTCGTTAATACGCTATTCTCTCTCTTTCTCTCTTTCTCTCTCCATCCATCTCCTTCTTCATTTTCGCTATTCCATCTCTCTTTCTCTACTTCCTTGAACACGCTGCAGAAACAGCTCACTCAGTTTACGCCGTACATGTAAATTCATCTGCGCCAGTTGGCCTGTCACGAAGAACGACCTCCGCTCGTGACCGATCTACTCGCCATGCTCTTCAACCGTAAAGAGCTTCTGAAATTCGAAACTATCGTCGCAAAAGAAGTACACGGTATTACTCGAAAATTATACGTTTCGCATTACTTGTGTTCATTAGCAACTGCACTTTGTAATATTATTCACTCGATTAAAAGAAATATTTTTTAATAGTAACAGCTTATTATTAAATGTATTCGTATAGAGTATCTGTATGTAGATTTCTGAGAAATCTGTAGATTTAGAGAAATCTGTAATTAATATGTCAATTCAATCAATGATAATTTCCATCAATGATCTTCAAGTCTTGTTAAGAGGAAAAAAAATCTCACGATTTAACACTCATTAAATCAGAAGCAACAATGGTCGATAAACTTCGGCTACTTTGGTACCCGTTGTTACTAATGTAGGTCGTCTAAAATTAATGACAAGGACCGGCTCTCTTCTCTTGACGCGGAGCCGTGGGAAGTCGTTCGCGGGTCATCGCTGGTAACACGTTGACGGAGACGTTTGTCGACATTTACCTGAACGGCTTCTTCTTCTCACCTCCAAACCGCTCGTAAAAGTTAGTCGGCATGGTGTACCTACGCGATGATAATTGTCGAGATTAGAGAACGGCGAGAGAACCCCGATGTTCTCTCCCTCTCTCGAGCTAGTTAAAAGTAACGGCGCTTATTCACCGGATTCGTACTGATGATTCAAAATCTCGGCGTTTTACAGCGGAATTCAAAACCGGTGTGACAGGTGTGGTGTTTTTGGCCTCGTAATTACTTTTAATTTTTAATGAGGTTTATGGAACGACTCGGCGGCGCACGAAACGAATATTTAATGAAGAGATATTATCAATGAAAAATTCTCCGTATATTTTTGCTACATTTGTATTGCTATGTTTAACTTGACATTGGCATTCGGCAACTTGAATTGCCATGCGAAGAAATTTCGCATACAAGACTCCAATTTTTTTCTTCCGATTTTGATTTAAAAAATGAATAATTATTAATCGAAATCTGAAAACTATTTTGAATCATTTAAATAGCTATATTGTGCGATTAATGGAATTAAAAATATTTTAACAGTGCGTATGTAAAAAATTTCATACAATGATACAGAATTACAATTATAACGATACACGTACTCGATATTGTATTTAAATTGCTGCTGGCGATCTAACACTTAGAAACCAATGACAGATTCCCGCGACAGTTCACACGAGCGAAGTGCGCAGTACCCAGCCGCTGCACAATTTCTTCACGAGGAAGTTATGCGCTCGCGGTTTATGAGAATCGCGATACGTAAATGACGGCTGAGGCATTACATAAAATGGAAGTTTAATTGAAGCCAAACAATAATGCGATGTGCGCGGAACCATGCGGGTCAGGAATGGCATTCGTTATGTGTCTCTGCAGCTCTCACTCCCTCATCTATCTCTTTCCTTTTCGCTCTCGCACGCCTCTCTTCTGCAATATCCTCTCTCCCTCCCTTCCTTCCCTCTCGTCTGCTCGCGCGCGTCTCCGTGTCGAACGTATTAAATTTCATATATCGCCTCTCCCTTCGCGAGGCCCACACTCCCACGATTCGCAATTGCTCGCATTCCCCGCAATCTAGAAATCTAGATCACTATTAATTTTATATCCTTCTCCTCTTGCGATTCCCCTTACTACCCCGCACCGTTCGTCGCCGAGCAGCCGGCGCGCTTGCACAATTGTGCATTAGCGAGATGTTGCTCTCCGAGCTGCAGAGTAATCGTTACTAAAATCGTCGAAGGTTTATCTGATTTTCTTGAAGAGCGCTGGGGAAATTGTGGCTCCACCGCGAAACGACGATGCTTTCGTTGTTACTTCGTTACGTAACCGCCTGTATGAATAAGTGCGACGGGCAAACCGAATATAAAATCTGCGTTTCGAGCAATCACTGGTGAACAGCATCATACATTAATTAACGTTTGCGAACATAAATTCTCTAGGCATTTCTAAATACAAATATCAAACAAATTGTACCAAATAATTTTGCGTTATATCTTAAAATATATCGCGAATATTAGCAAGCATTCAACTTTTGGATTAATTTTTGATAAAAGTAACTAAATTAGTTTTGCATTATAATAGCAGATACTGGAATAAAATTAGACGATTTCCGGCGTTGCATCTTTACGGGATAATAAGTTCTGCAAGATGTAATAGTTATAATAGATATAAGTTCCTTCGACGACGTCAAATCGAAGGGGATATTCAACATGAGCGAAGCCGGAGACGAAGTAATTTCAGCCATCTGGAGAGTCTTAATTAATAGGATATCTTACTGTTCCACTTCTTTCCGGCGCGCTGGTGTGCTAGCCGATTAAGCAAATATGTATCTTTCTCCCGGTGCATGGCCGACGAAGTAATTACAATCGGTATTCGTTATCAAGCCACGCCCGAGTAGATTCCCGTGCCCTCCGCGCACATAATTATTAAGTTTTCCTAGGGGTAATAAATATGTCGAAATATATATCTGTGACTACGAGAGAAACGAGACATTACTCGATCTTGCTAAAATATCGCATATGAAAACGGAATGAAATCAATGTATCGAGTTACTTAATTAGTTGCGGTTAATTGGATAACAGGTTTTTAATGGTCCTACCATTTAATAAGGATACTGAAGGCAATCAAGAGAAATTGTTTTCATTGATATTCCAATATATTATTTCGTATTAGGAGGTTATCACGATATCTCAATCCTGCATTTTCTACATACATACAATGTCAATAAAGCTATTTCATTTATTTCTTTAAAACAAAACATTCACTTATTATACTCGTATTCAGTCGAAATCATTACATATATTATTATAAAATATATTTTATTATAAAGATTTACGAAGGACGTTCGTAAATACTGAGTTATTTGTTAATAAAACATTTCTACTCTGTACAAATACTAATCTTTCATCTCTTCCTGTCTGTATATGCAGTAATAACGGGAAAATCACAGTATCGTGAGTGTCGTTCTTGAGAGATCTAAATTAATTTATATAAATGTTCAACAATTTAATCTGCGTATCTACGCGCAGCTTCTCTCAACATTTTCTCTTAATTATGCTTACTTTTGGTTCATGCAAAAAGATCTATAAACAAAGTAAATTCGACCATGTCACCGCTTGCTTTAATTCTAAGGATGGATCTCCTCTCTGTAAATTGATTCAATCAATATGGATTTAAGAAATATATTTTTTGTTATTGCACATTCTAATAAAAGATGTTCCTATCGTAAGGATATCTTCACCAATTGTAAGCTGGCTCTAAGAAGAATCCAAACATTCTGTATTAAATGTATTATATTTTTACTTACAATTAATTAATATTAATAATATTATATTTTATTTACAATCTAATTACAGCGCTGTTACTCATATTTTCCGTTTTAACTCCTATTGTCTTCATATAATTTCATAAATTTTAAATAATCGATATCTACTTTTAAATAATCGATAATATCAATTAATAGCATCATTATGGCATATAAAAACGCTAGCACATATATTTGCACATTATGGAAACTTTTATTTAATCAGACGTTGAGTCAATGGTAGACTCAAGAACGTAAAGTATATAGATGAGATTGTGAGTGTGTAAGTATATATGTGTGGTAAAATGAGTCGTACCGACAGTAAAATCATATCTTTGTTCTTACGAGATCCGCGTGCAAGAGCAGCGACCAATCAAATAGAAAGGGAAGATGGATAACGCGAGGCAGGGCAAAGGAGATGGATAAAGAACGATTAAGAGGAAGTGAGAAAAGGAAACAAGCAAAGAGACAGAGATGGAAGCTTAAGAGAGGGGCACATACGCATGCATACAATGGTGCAGAAACGACCGTCCAGCCAAGGATGCATTTTATAGGTCCGATGCCTTTTATAGTCCGCAGGACTGCTGGCGGCTCTAAAGAGACTGCTACGATGAGGAATCCTGTGCAATTAAACGCTTATTGCTTGCATATCTTCGAATCGATCCACCACTAAAGTGAGTATTGGCGCTGGTAGTAAAAGCTCCTAGATAACCGGCGGCGCTGACCACCGACCGCGTGTCTCGAATCTTCGGATTTCGAGAGAAAATTAGCGGCAGAGAAACATGTATATTTCACTGAAAAGTACGACCGAATAGAATGAACGAAATGTCGGTGGCCAATTTCATTTTGAAATTCAAGAAGAATTGTGGAAGCCAATCAAAGTCTTTCCAAAAGAAAAGAAAGATTTCGAGTGATTGGTTTGTTTATCGTACAACTTAATATTTTTGTAAAATTAATTTAAATACATTAATATTTTTGTAAAATTAATTTAACTATGAGATGAATAATACTTTTATTATTTACGATAAAACATTAAAGTATTAAAAATACTGAGCAAGAATATTCAACACGATATGTAATATTTCCAATCAGATTATGTTGTTCAAAATGTAGCTTGTTTATTTTTATTTCTGGAAATTTTCAAAAGCAGAAAATTTTCTATACTAAAAAATGTTGTTTGTCACTCAAACCCATTGCTACTTGGCAAAGGATTGCAGGAACGAGAGCGGCCAAAAAGGACTGTAAATATTTTCCTGGCGGGCTATTTCAGACGGAGTTGATTTTATGATTTTATGGGTTCAATTTTATGAAGCTGTCGATTAGATTCGCCGCTTTTTACCTCGTTTCACTTTTTATATCGGAAAAAAAGAAAAAGAATTTTCGCAGGCGCGAGTATCTCTCGTTGATTTTACATTTCATAGCACAAGTCGATTTTCACAAAATCGATTAATATTGTACACCTGCTTCGCACAATTAATATATAATGCAACTTTTGAAAAGAATGTCGTCATATATATATATATATATGTGTGTGTGTGTGTGTGTTAAGTAAAAAGCACGTACATATAACGAGACACTACATTTCGTTTTTCGAAATGGAAGAAAATCCTGCGATATTTCTTAGCAGACGCATCGCAGACAGACGAACAACTGACAACCGAGTAAATATTGTCATGTAGACGAGCGCACTTCTCTCGCCAGGAACGTATCTTGTAATAAAAGACGTAGAATTCTCAGTTGAGACGATATTACCGATAAATCCTTTCTTTCACATACAAGTAATAGACGTTCGAAGGCACATTGTTGTCAGACGATAATATTTATCACCGCGAACGGCGACCATAAGTCTCATATAACGCTTATTTTATATCACTAAATAATACAGCAATTTATGAGAAACAAAGCATAGTATTAAAAAGTTATTGCTAAGATAGCAATGTTATTACATTAGAAATCTTATCGAAACGTTCCATAAAAGCAACATTCCATAACATCTTCGTGAATACGGCCCATAACAATTTCCGAAAGAAGAGACAAAGTTTATAATTAAACCAATTTAATGATTATATCGTATGTATTACGATAGTCGCGAAGCGGCCGACTGAAAGTTAAAATAATTAAAGCAATACACAGTGACAATTTATGTATCGCCAAGCTCCTTAATTTCCGCCGTTCTCTTTAGTGGCTCACTCGTCAAACAAGATGGTCATGATGCGACTCTCGCCTCCTCCTCTCTGACCAGCGCCACTTCCACCTCTCAAGCGTCCCACCGTGCTATCCAAAGCTACGACTCGTTGGGCTTTAGTCAGCACGGTGCTCATTGCTACATTACTAATTTCCGCCCTCGGCCTCGGTCGCTCGTATTGCCCGTGATACACGTATACGAAGCGATGCCATGAGCGCGATCAAGCGTGTATCAAGTGTGTCGGTACTGTCCGCGTGCGAGAGATAATGCGTCCACCTACAAACCAATCTATTAGGCGCCATCTCTCTGACTGCTCACTTACGTTGGGCTGTCCGGTTCCGCCGTCTCTCCTCGTCGCTCGGACCATCTGCCATCCTCCACTTCTCGTCGACCACGGCACAGCTCGCCTACCGGAAGCGGACCGATGCCGGACACCCACGCGTGATCGCGTATTCGACGTGTATTAGCGAGCGCGGATGGAAAATGTGGACTAACCGGCATTGACTTGAGAGACTCGCGAATGAGGTCTATTTTACGATAAAAAATGCAAAAAAAAATCAATTTAATAATCATAAGCAAATAATTTTGATAAATACATGATTATTATATGAAAAAGATACTTAAAATAAAATTATATTAAATGTGCATAAGCAGCTCGTTTTGTATCTTAATTATATGTAAAATTCTTATATACCATAAAAAGATATAGTAAAAATTAATTAATTTTTTAAAAATATGCGATGTTCTCTAACGCGATATGAGTGAGGAATTCATCAGGAGGTTTAAACGTCTTATTCGAGATCGGGGAATCGTAAACATAACAGATGTTTTCGCAGAAAACGTGCTTGTAATATCTATCGTTCCCATAAATTTTCTTCGGATCGACAGCATACAGTAGACATTTGTCCTCGACTCGATGCTCGATGAGAATCGCGCATTATGCACTATTACACCATCGTCAGCCGAGAGCGCGAAAAAGGATGTTATTTGTGAATATCATGTCGCGTCATCGTATCGCCTAATAACGAACATCCGAGTCGACCCGTTGACCGAATGTAGCCCATCAATGATGCGTCGGAGTGTGAGCTGTTGAAATTCATTATTCTCAATTCTCGTAAACAGGCAGTTATAAATTATTCAGGCCGAATGCCCCGCTACGTTGGGATGACCTAAGCGGTCGGATAGCCGCTAACTGCCGGTAAATTAGCCAATTGAGGACTTCGAGTATCCGCGGATATCTTATTACACACTTGGCAACTATAGCCATGGCGCCCGTGTGCTTATATCTCTATCCGTGTGATACATATAATCTTCTTCTTCTTCCGCACATTAACTTAAGAGCGTAGTTAGCAAAAATCAAAACAGTAAAAATAAGAATTGTTATGTTTAAATAAAAAAATTTTAATTAAATTGATATTAGAAATTGAAAATACAATATACGTTAATCACATCATAATTCTATAAATTTTTGTCGTAAAGCACGGATCCTATACATTAAATGTCGTACAAATAAGTTAAAAAGATAAAAATTAAAGAGATTAAGGGCGATATTCATTATCCTATTTTAAGATGTCTAATGTCTTAGATAGCCCTCTGATTGATTTATGACATTTTAAGACTGTACTTAAAACAATCTGAAATACAAGAATTGACTATAAATATCAGCTTAAAACTTCTTTCTTAAAATTTCTCATCTTTCGCCTGCTGCCTCGAATTCAATGTTGTTTCTGTTACGCGTAAGTGGTCCTGTCTCATAAATCGTAATATATTGAGCAAGACGCGTAAGAGCGAGCATTGCGACCCAGCTCGCAGGTGAACACTAAAATAATTAATTGCTAAATCCGTGGAGGCGATCTAGAAGCGGATTCGTGAGAATTTTGCGCGGAGGACGGTTTCGAGAAAGACGGCTTGGCGATTCGTCGTTCAGCGGGTAACGTGCGACGGGGTAGCGGCGGTTCGTGAAACCGGTAAGCAAATTTATTCTCCCGTAGACTGACGCCTTTCGACCGCATCCGGCCGTGTCATTACTTTCGCGATTCTCGTTGGCGAAGACTCGTGGACACGTAAAGCACGGATC
>Ga0157363_1004010_pt1 | contig 13481 bp, 13 predicted proteins | sample AttsexASBM1_FD_111477 | JGI IMG/M metagenome (GOLD analysis project Ga0157363, IMG submission 111477) | Fungus gardens microbial communities from leaf cutter ant in Ribeirão Preto, State of São Paulo, Brazil - Atta sexdens ASBM1 | ecosystem: Host-associated > Fungi > Mycelium > Unclassified ...
ACCTTATTAACATGATCGACAAATAGTCGAATTAAAATTGTACCTGTGATCGGAGTGCTTCAACAGATGCATTCGCAATTTGTCGACTGTCGGAAAACGTTTCGCACAATGCTGACACTTGTGCTTCCTTTCGCAATGATGTGCCCGAATGTGTTTGCGAATGACAGAATACTTGATGAACGTTCGCTGGCAGTGAGGGCAACTGAATATACCATCTTGATTTCTATGTGTCTCAACGTGATCCTTTAGCATCGTACCTTGGCGAAATAACTGTCTGCACATTGGGCACTCAAAAACCTGTTTGTTTTCTGCAAATACAGAATTGTCATAGCATAACAATGGATACCAGAAGCTTGTTCTTTTTAGCTGAATTCGCACGGTTCAATTTTTCTTTTTTTTTTATATTGAAGAGAAAAAAATAAAAGACTGTGCACCTCAGATTGTTTAACCCTTATTGATTCATTATAGATTTACCTTTATGCGTTTTCAAATGACCGGACAATGCGGAGTTGTTCATAAATCGTTTCAAGCAAATACTGCATGGCAGTGGTTTTTGGTCCTCAGCACCATGCGCCAAACAGTGCTGTTGTAATCGTATCTTTGTAGCAAAACGTTTGTAACACATTGAACACTTGTATGAACCTAGAGGAGTTAATCGCTTTGCCTTAGGTAACGCCGTTCGTCCGTGCTGAGACACATGATTCATCAATTCGCTTTGTTTCTGGAATTCTTGTCCACATTGTGGGCATGTGGACATTTGATTCTCAATTTTGATATTGTTAGAAGAATGAACGGCCATGTGCAAGTTAAGCAGGCATGCAGTCCTGAAAATCAATTTACACACGGAACATTTCCACTCCTTATCGCACTTGTTCTGTCGCGAGTTCTCCTTTTCTTTCATATTCCTGTCGCGAAACATCTTTATACGTCGATTGTAAGAATTATTATCCAAACGTGGCCATGTAGATGTTTGATTTGCTTCTGCTAAAAATAAGGATTTAATTGCGTTGGTCAATATTTATTATAATGTATCAGAATATAATACATAATATCTAAATTCTCTTAATACCTTTTTCATCTTTTATATCTGATTTGAGAATTGGTAAATTTCTGCGACTTGCATAGTCTGAACTAGGACCTGCTTTCAATTCTTCTTTTGGCGAGATGTTTCTATTAGTCAAAAACACTATTCCATCTTTCTGTTGACAAATTATTAGATTTTGTTCTTTATATGTCAGTGCAGGTCGCACAAAACGCATCCAATTTGAAGTATCTGAAAACATAAGGGGGGATTTAAATCCGAGTATCTTAATAAGAAATGAATAAACACTATAGACGTCACTTACTTTCGTTGGAAACATCTACTTTCAAGAATTCTCCATCCTGAGTTTCATAAAGCAGTGGCAAAGCATTTCTGAAGGGTGAGCCATCATAAGTGCACAATACACCTTCTATGGGCCCAAATTGCGTACGTCTTCGAATATTACGTTTCGCAAAAACTCCGTAGGTTACGTTATTTGCTGAACCATGCGATGTAGACAGCTTGTTTAACAAAAGATATGATCCTGGCAGTGTTGCTACAGCACGCGATGGTACAGGTTGATCTGCGATAGTGCATACATCGGTCAAATTAGAGCTATCGTCTTTGGCACAATTACTGTCATACTCGTCATCTCCCCCTGCAAAAATACCCATCCAATATATAAAAAACTATATAAAGAAAAATAATATATAAAAGAGAGACTAAGGCCAAGAAATAAATGTATAATAAATAATATATAAATAATATAAATAATATATATAAATAACAAGAAATAATTGTATAATTTATATAAATATATTTATATAAATATATTTATATAAATATTTATATAAATTATAAAGTAAAAAAACATTGCTTTTCTTTTACCTTACGATTTATGTAAAAAAATTATAAAATTTATATAAAAAAAACTAATAATAAAGTAATAATATTTATCATTACATGCTTATAAAATAAATATTACACTTACAGAAATTTTTCTTATCTGTTATATGTCGTTTAGATCTCCTTACATCTTTCTTCTCAACTATTTTTTTTTCTCAATGGACAATGGGTCTTCGGTAATTTGTTCAATTTCTTTATCACACTCTGACAAAGCAAGATTGTTGTTTTCTTTATTTGCATCTTCAGTAATAGGTAAAGCAATAGGGTTGTCCTCTATCTCCATGTTTTGATTTTTAAACGTGTTGATAACATTTATTTGATCATCCTGCATCACCAGGAAGTCTCTAGTTAGAGCAAAGTCTGTGCCTGGTATTCCTGTTAGCATCAAGGGAGTTGTTGAAGATTCCAACTCAGGTGCAGTTTCTGAAAGTGTTATGAAACAGTCAAAGAGTAATAAAAATATCATCTGTATAATATATATTTTATTTAATAAAAACAAATTTTTACCCTGCATTAAAATTAATTCACTGCTGACGCTAGACACGAGTCCGTCTTCATTCCCATTGCCAACAAAGTCTGTGGTACCATCCGTTTGAGGTACAGTCTGAGTGTCGATCGGATGAGCCAGCTGAGTCACATAATTGATGCTGGTTCGTATATTTGGTTCAGGCTGGGACATTAAAGGTGAGGTTGGTCCTTGCAGTACAACAACAGAGTTATGGAAGGGAGAGGAAGGTAGTTGGACCGGTGTGGGAGAATATCTAGCAGTAGAGCTCATATTTGGATCCAGTGGACTGACTCGATGCTCAAATTCTGATAGGGGAGAAGCTGCTCTTGGAGAAAAGGAGATTTGCTCATACGTAGGAAACAGCCGAGATTGATCTTCCACATATTCCACCTAGCAATAGAGCGATCATGAAGATAGCTATTGACATACTCATCATAAAGATCTATACAATACAGACTTCCAAGGGAAGTCCTAAGGATATTCCCAGAAGATGTCGTACATCCTAAGAACGTTCCTAGATGAAGACATTCCTCTGATAAAGTGTGATGTAGAAGAGTTACTCACAGTCAGGAATAGGAGCCTGTTGTTCAGCTTCTTCGGCTGTTCGCACAGCGACGAGGTAAAGGGATGATCCGTAGGCCAATTCACTGAGATGTCAGCCCCCCTGTCGATGCTAGATATCTCGAAGGACTCGGCAGGGGCCCCCTCAGGAGGGCCCCTTGGATCCATCTTACGTTGACGTATTGCACCAGCGGAGTCCGTGGTTTGATCGTCTGTGTCTATATTACAGTCACATTCGACCGTGGAGACTTGCACACGAAAATACGCGGAAGAGATTGACTAAAATTGATAGACCGTAAGGATAACACCAGTTCGCTCTAACCGCGACGCGCGACCCTTGATATTCCAGGAACGACACGGGCGGTCGACAACATCGCGCGCAAGACAGGAAACAGGTGTTCGTTACACGGACCTCCGTTATTTTGAACTCACACGAGAAGACTTGCCAGTCTCAATATATAGGCTTCGAAGTCGATGTACCTCTCACTCGTTGATGATGCACGTACTGCTGCAGCAACTGGCCCCCTGACAGTCGACGATGCCGATCTCGCATCGCGATTGATTAACGTCGAGACGGCGGGAAACTTTGAACATCGATCCACGAAACAGACTTTCAGATTGCGCGCTATTATTTTATAATTGTATAGGTTTATTTATAAAAATCTATTCGTAAAATCTGGAAGTATATTACTAATTATCATCTAAATAAAAGTAAAAGTAAAAGAAAAAAATGTTTCTCTTTATTTATTATTAAGAAGTATATAAAAAGAAGGCAGAATGCAAAATCATATAATCGTAATAAATTAAGATGACATCAAATAGCAGTCATTTTAGAAAAAATAATATAATTATCAATAAGTGACTTTTTTAACTAAAAAGTTAAAAAACATTTAAAATCATGTCAAAAATTCATTACAAAAATCATCATCAAAAATATATCAAATAACATTACAATCTTTTTTTTAATGACTTCTATTTCATGTTATCTCGATTGCATTATAATTTTATATTCTGCTTGGATATAATTGCAATTGAAATTAAAATACATTAAAGTTTTATTCGTGCAGTGAATCTGTTATCTTCTATTATCTCTCTTAATGATACAATATTTAAAGATATAGATAATATTTTCGTATTAAAAAATTTCAAGTAGAATTATGTATGTTATTAATTATTTTCGATATCATTAATTTAAAAAAAAATTAACAAAAATTCAAAATATTTATTCATTATGCAAGGATATCGGCATATCGCTTAATATTTGCATTTCTCCAGCGATTATCGCTCCCACTTTCGTCTAATGAATGGGAGTCGTTGGGACCCTTATATTCACCTGATACTGGGGAGGTCGAAGCTTTCCCTAACAACAAGGAAACAAACATAGATAAATAAGGGGTTGGCGCAGTTCACGAACAAAGTAATACGAAGTGGACATTTAAATTGATCATCATTTCAATTGTCTTTGATTGACAAGCATGGTGCTGTTTGAGGATGAAGTGAGGAAGCTGATGGACGAGATGATGAAAGTGACGATTTTCGAGCCGTCTGAGAAACGGCGAATGCTGGAAGATGAAAGAAAAACTTTCCTAGATCCGAATGTGGTAATGAACGCGAGGCATAGAATATTTCGTGAGCTGGCAAGTTCTCCAGCAAAATCTTCTGTCTTAGCAGAGGCTAGAAGGTATACACCTTCAAACTTTACATATATTTATAAAAGTGTAGATTTTATTTATAATATGTCTACTTATATAAACCTAGTATACATATAAAATTTATAAATTATCGCTAATAAAATTTGTGCTTATATTTTAAGCATATACTATACTGATATTATCGTACATTAGTAAAAGTTTTTCTCAGAATTTTTGTGCGAATTGGAACACTTTCAGAAATATTAAGAAAATCTACATTTTATTTCAGAATTTTTCATATATATGTGAATTTTGAAATATTCTAACATTTCTACGATTTCTTCTTCTACAATTAAAAAAAAATACCTTAAATTTTTTTCAGATTTTATAAAATTTCATCAGAGATTATAAAATGAAAAGTCTTAGAATATTTCATAGGATTTATGTAGTAAGAATTCTATATTCAAAATTTATAAAAGAATTTTAGAAAGATATAAACTTTCAGAATTTACATACAGAACAAAGAAAAGATTTTTTTGGCACTTATTCTAAAAAGTGATTCAATTTGTATAAAAAATTTGAGAAATTTTATGAAATTATTTTAAAATTCTGAAATTTATATGAAAGTTTGAAAAAATTCTGATAAAATAATTAGGTAACTTGGCAAAAATAATGAAAAGGAAATGATAAAAACAGATTTCATCAATGCATTTACAGATTACTAACGCAAGAAAAAATGAAGGAATTACAGATGAAAAGGGAACAAGCTTTCATACAGAGAGAATTACGCAAATTTGAGCAAAATTTGCAAAAGTCCCGTCCTAAATTTTGCGGATTGTGCAATAGAAAGAATATAGCTAGTTCGGATGATGAAAATTTTTGGAAAACATCCAGCAGAGTCAAGGTGAAGTTCAGCAATAAATTAGATATTTACTAAGATTAATTATCATGTACCTGCGAATATAAATGTTTAAATATCTAAATTATATTAATAAGCTAAAAATTTATTAAATTTACAGAGAATTCTCATTAATAAAAGAAGGAACAAACAGATCGAGCAAAAGCCAATAGTCACTCAAAAGAAAAATAAAAAGCCAATCGCGGAAGTCTCTTCTACCGAATCGAAGGACAGCAAGCGATGTTCGACAAATGAGATCGAGATAGCGCCTTTTGGTAACATTAAGGTGACTATCAAAGATAAACCAAACTACGAATCGGAAGAGCAGCGATTAAACATTTTGAGATCATATTTCGAAGCTCTTCGAAAGAATGCGCGGGATAAACGTCGTCTTTACGAAATCATGACTCGTATCCAGACCATCTTGTCGCAAAGAAAACTGAAATCGTATATTCATATATGGAAAATGCATGTGAAGAAGGTAAAGGCTCAACGAGAACAAGCAGCGAAAAATCCTGACATACCGAAGATCGAGTTGCTCGTCGATACTATCAAAGAGGTACAGAAAGAGTTAAAGTCAAATCATAAAACAAAACCAAAGGATCCTCCCTCAAATTCGAGAGATCCCGAATCTCTGAAGAAGAAGTTTCCTCCCAAGCCGTTCATTGTTGAGTCGCCGACACAATGTCGATTGAATGCTCAAAAAGAGATTATTCGCAAGCAGAGGATGAAATTGGCAGAACAGAACAAGATCATCGAGGAACTGAAGCTAAAGCAGGTGCAGGAAGCAATAATGAGATCCGGCGAAGAAACGGTAAACGTAGCCAAGGAAACTCTGACTCACTGCGGTCAACAGACTAGAAGATCTTTGATCCAACTGATGAGACAAGCAGGCTACAGGTAGTCCTGTAATTATGAGTATCCTATTTTCATTTCATCAAAATGTAATTATGAATTTTTTTATCTCGAAGACTCCAGTAAATTCAATAAATTCTTGATTCTTGAACTATGATTCTCTCGAGTTTGCATAGAAAAAAGGGTTTTGCTGAAGTATTTAAAAGTTTAGCTAGATACAGATCTGAAAATAATTTTATTGAAAATCAAAGTAAAACGTTCAAGCTGATTGCTAGTATGTTAAAACTTTTTATAGCATTGTCTATCATAAATTCTCTACAGAATTATTTTAATAGTTCAATAAAATTATTTTCAGATTTGTATCTAACTTTAGATACATACTCAATCAAATCATTCCTTTCATGCATCAATAGAAATTTCGAAATTCAACTAGAAAAAATAATAATCACTTCTTCTGAAATCATCTTTATGTTCCACGTAAAATATATTTCTCTTTTATGACGTCATTTGCATCAGATATGTGTATCTATTCATACGATGTGCGAATGTATTTTGAATAACTACGCTCTTTTATAACGAACGATGATGACGCAAAGCGCAAAGACGCTGGAAGCTCAGATCTTGCGGGCCAAATTAAAGTGGACCGTTGATTATATTACTTGCTTTATGTACTGCTCTTTCAACAGTATGTGAAGTAGAAAGTATCTTAAAGAGGAGATATTCAAAGTTTAGTCCTTTGTGTTATAGTAGATTAAATCGAATTATGCAAACTTCATTTAGCTTGGTGGATTCTTAATACGCTTTTCTTTAATTAATAGGGACAAATCTTTAATAGCACCAGTTCGGGTATCGAGCCCTCCTAAATTTCTAGCGAGAATGGAAGCGCGAGCGGAAGCGAGGAGAGACAGAATAAAGCTGCGCGAAGAAGCACGCCGGAAGAAACTAGAGGATGAGAAGAGGAAAGAAGAGGTTGCCAGAAGAGCGGAGGAACAAGAGAGGAAAAGATTGCAACAAGAGGTCAGATAATATGAGAGGTCAAAGTATATTAATATCGTATTGAGTGAATATAGTACACTTAAGCTCTCATAGCTTTCACCTTGTTAACAAAATTATCTCTTGCGAGGAATGTTTCCAGTAAATATTATACCGTAATACTCTAGTTTACATTTAATGATATAATATCTCGTTTATTTTGTACTTCATTCTATAACATATAATAAAGTACTTAATCCTCTAATGCCTCTTACACGCTACATTTAGAAACATACCTGCGTTTAATCTAAGATTTTTATGTCCTCAGGCATCGCGCGAAGCGAGAAGAATGCGTGAGGAACGGGAGCGACAACGAGCGTACGAAGTAGAAAGATGTAAGAAACTAAATGCCATAGCGGAAGCATTTTATCGCAAATACTTATTGCGACGTTATATAACCGCGCTCATCGAAAAGAAGAATAATGATATGAAGAAAGCCGACGATTACTATAAGCGGTGCTTGCTGCGAAAAGTATTCATGATGTGGAGGATGGAAACAGAACGTCAAAATAATGTTAAATTCGAGTTAGCTACATTGTTATACAATAGAAATTTATTGCGGTATGGATTGCAGAAGTGGAAAGAAATCTTGAAGGAGGAGAGAAGAAAGGACCAAGTAGCGAGAGATTTTTGCGACATGAGATTACAGAATAAATATTTTAAAATGTGGAAGATAAAAATTATAGAATGCAAAGTAGAAGAATTGAAGCGTGAACATTTAGCCTTACAATACTACGAAAAAAAGTTGAAAATTAAGTATTTCAACATATGGAAAAGATATCCAGAAATGATACCGGTTATCTTGGAGAGAAAGCGACTAAGAAACATGTGGCGGGAAATCGTGCAAGAAATAATTCCAGACTTTGATCCTAGGCAAAGAGGTGTAATATTAGAAGACTAGTGTAACAAATTTAGAAATAATTTAGATTTAATACTGTACGACAATCGTTGGCCTCGAATCTGAATGAGGTAAGTCTTAGTCCTAAGTACACGCAAGAATAATATTTTTTTATATAAAATAAAATGTAAATCACATTACTATACATACGTATTTAAGTTTCTTTTTACTTGAACTTATTTTAGAGTGTATTTGTGTGTGTGTGTGTGTGTGTGTGTGTGTGTGTATTCAATTAATACAATTTACTATATTACTCGTACAATGGCGATTTTATCACAGTTACAATAAATATACAAATAGTATGCACACATTGCAATACATTAAGGATGACGAATGTAATAAGTCTCAATACCTCATGATATGAACATGATTTTACGATGTCATGGAAGTAATATCTATTATACTTTTCTTGAATTATGAATCTTAGACATCAGGATACATCAAATGGATGAAGATAATGTGCAATCGAATCGATGTTCTTGTATTCTCATCCACTTGTATTAAGTGAATTTATTATTACGCTTAACGTTATGACAAATATTTTGGTCTTACCGTTCTCTAGTTTGCTTTCATTATCCTTTGTACAGAGTGTAATGTATACACCGAAATAAATTCAGTAATCTAGCTTATAAATAGAGGTGTGCGAATCAAGCATTTGGTTGAATCAAATCGAATGGAATCTTTGATAATAAGTTCGAAAACAAATTGAACCAAATTTAAAATTTTTGCGTTAAATCAAATCAAATCTTTTTGAAAACTAATCGAATTTGAATCAAATTTTACATTAAAATGAAGCAAGTAAAATAGGCGAATTCGAAAACGAATCAAATCAAGAGAGAGAATCCACTATGATTCGATTTGATTCAAATTCGAACTCGCACATCTCTATAGATAATAATCCTAAGTTTTGCAGCAGAACAGTTGAGATACATTTAACATTCTATAATCGGACTGATTTTTCATGTCCAATCGTCGGTCGTTCGATGTCGTGCCGATGTAGAGCAACCGTAGGTGATATATAAGATAATAAAAGAGCACTAGTCCCACAAAGAGGCTGTACAAAGCGGAGACGAAGCAAAGTGCGATGCTGAAACAATATACACATTATTACATATTGAACTCGGACGTTTGCAACAAACAGTTGCGCGACACGTTATCGATCGAACTTTTATATATCAGAAAAGAAATAAAAGATATTATTTACGTCAATACATCTTGCAGGCCTGACAATTATCATTATCTTGCGATTATTAAACTTTATAGATCCCCTGTATCTTTCCAGTTTACTTCATTAAGTATTGGTATCAATGATATCATTCACACTTCCCGCTCGTGCTCATGATATACTTTTCATATATACTTTTCAATATATTTTTCATCTTGTGAAATAATTTCAACAAACTATATGCAATATATTTTGATATTCTCAGTATAAGATATAGTATAGATTAAATCAGTATAAATATTCAAAGTGTAATTAGAAAATACAATAAATACATACTCTAATTGATGATACACGTCACTGCAGTCATCAGGTAGGAGTATAGTTCCAATGAGTATGAAAGGATGACAGACACTAGTCATAGTCAAATTGGAGCCATATATAAAAGCGATTGCGGAGAAGAATAAACAGCTCACGTACCATCTTAAATTACTGGAACCCACACAGCAATCAAGCCTGAAAAAGTAAGCCGAAGTAGTTAATAAGTTACATAAATCTAAAGAAAAAGGTATTAAATGGTATTCAAGGTATACCATTTGCAATGATATTCCCTGTTGAGTATACAAGTCTGGCACAAGCGGCAGTGATGAGCCTTAGGTGGGATCCTTCTCCTGCATGTGGCGCAGAGTTCACCGCTACCGTCGCCCAGTTCCAGGACGTCGACGGCACCGGCATTCTCCTGTATCGAGGCATCCGCGTTCAGCTTGGTCTTGTAACCACACCACATGCCACCGACCACGCACACCATAAACACGAAATTCTCCTCGGGCAGGATCTCCAGCAGCGGCACGACGCTAATCTCGAACACCAGCATCATCATCAGCACGCTCGTGATAGTCCACATGAGGAAGAACTTGGTGCGCAGTAGAAACCTGAGGAAGTTGTGATGCAGGTAATAGACGAAGACGGGCGTAACCAGGAACACGGCGACTGTGCAGAGGAAGGCCTGGGCGGCGATCACTGCCAGGATCGGCACCACCACCAACGGCAGCATCGCGTCCACGGAGATCTGCTTGGCGCCCGCGCGCCAACCACACGGATTACGCAGTCTCTCCCAGACGGTCATGCTTCGTCGGTGGTCTGGAAGCGGTGCTTTCACACTGGCATATATAACGCAGGGGGCGTAAACGCGACGGAACCTCTCGAGGTTAGATCGACTCCCGCGGATCGCGCCATCGACATCTCCCAACCAGACCGGCGACGGCGGCGACGGCGGCGCCGGCGGTGACAACACGGGGTTACGGCTTTCTCGATACCGTTGCGCGGGAAGCGCTAGTGATAGCCATTTGAAAGTATCAAATGCGTGAGGATATTCCGTTCGCGAACAAAATGAATACTTGACAGTATCTTCGACCTGGCCGCGCTCGACTTCACCTAGAACCTCTGGAACAATCGCGCGAAACTGCACGTGGCGTTCGTCACGTCATTCGTGGAATCATGGAAATAAAAACTCCGCGTCGTTGCGGATCGTGATGACGACGTGAACGTCTCTTTCGTCCTCCTCCCGAATCTCGAATATCTCGCGCGAGTTCTCGCGGCGGCGCTGCACTCCGGAACTGCAGCGATGGAGTCGATGTGTGTCATCCTGGTGCGTGATTGACAGCTAACCATAAACAAACGGCGAGTGAACTGGAGCCGACCTCGATGCGGCTTGTAACGTCGTATTGAGATACGTAAGTGTGATTGGCGGCAACGAATATCCTGTGACTGATCTTTAGTGTCTACCTGACCGTCCAGCGAAGACCTTTCCTGCCAAGTCCGTGATTTTTTTAGATGCGAGTCACATACATTTTCTCGAAGCGAAATGAAAATATAAAGGTTCTTGAGAAAAAGGGACAAATTGCAAAACAATTTAAAAAAACAAAATACATTGATTGAATTATATATATATATATATATATATATATATATTTATTATAGGTCTATTTTTACTGTGTTCTTCGTACGCTTATATCCATGTCCATCAATCCATGTCCTGCTGAATGTGAAACAAAACAGAATCATAATCATCTGCAGTGCACAAAGAATAGAATGGAAATGGGCGAGACAGGATTGTGTTTCAACTTTCTCTTTTCTAACACACGCTGTGCTTAAAGTAAGATTCATAGTTTCTTAAAGAACAATCCCAGTGGCATTTTAGAAATAAATATAGAAATATAAGTACAAGAATGTAGCGCTAAAAACACAGAATTGGTAAAGACTAATTTTTTAAAGAATTTTTTTTTAAGAATAAAATCATTGTGTTTCTTTTTAAATATGTTTTCAATGCTTCAAATATACTTTAAACATGATAAAAAAATATGTTTAAAACATATTAAAAACATCAATTAAGTTTATTTTAAATTGTTTAAAACATGTTTTTTTCCAATCCTGGTATGGATAAAAACTGGATATTATTCGTATTTAACAGAAGAAACAACTTTGTATGTATCTGTTGTAAGATTCTTTGATATCAATGATTTAGAGTAATTTAGATATTTAGATTCAATGGAGAACTAAAGATAAGACTCAATCATATTAAAGTCTTATACTAGAGATATAAAAAAATCATTTTAATAGAAAAAAAATGAAACAAAATATGTTTTTTCATTAAAAAAATACAATTTGATTATTTACATTATCTCTTGCAGCATACTTAAGAGTCTGAAATTTCTGAGACTATCGGAATTCAGAATAAGAGGAAAATAAATAGATAAAGATGTGATGTCAAGGATGAAATTTTAGATTCTTCTATATTGAATTTCAGAGGATAATGAAAATTATGTGATTGAAGTATTAATTAAAAATAATAACTAAGAACTCTCTACTTATAATAGTTGCAAAACTATATTTTCTGCTGAACGCAGTCATTCATAAGAAATGCTTATGTTAGCTGTACATTTTTGTATTTTAAAATGAGATTGGTACGTCTAGGTTTCGAAAGATAGACAGAAGACTAAAATAAAGTAAATAATGGAATATGTTTGAAACGAGTGGATCTTTAAAAGGAATCTAGAAACGAAGATTCGAGCCGATGTCGCACAAATTGGGTGGCAGGAACATAAGAAAGACAAGAAAATGCAAGAAATGAGTGGTCTAATGGATGTTCTTAATTGTCAATTTTACAAGACGGGAATAACGAAGGTCAACTGTTATCGTTATCGTCGTCGACAGCGATTCACTGTTTATCGACGTCACACACTGATCACGAAAACTCCGCGAGGCGATAAAGTAATTATAGAACACGAGAAAAAGAAAATAAGGCTTGTCGCTTACTTGCAAAACCATATGCTGAGAATTGATGCGATCCAAACGAGCCAATCCGGATTCGATATTGCGAACGCGCGAAAACTTTATTCGTAACAATGGAGAAGCGAGATTTATTTGACGTAAGATTTATATTTTCATTCTAAACAAACATGGGTGTAAATGTAACATCATGAGGGTTGGGTGTTTATAAATCTTACTGTGTTGATCAGCATTAAATACCAAAATCCCTTAAAAATCCCGAAAAAAATTTTTATGAAAAATTACATAGATTAAGGCAAGATTAAAAAAATTCTTAATTTTTCGATCGATAGATATTTATAATAGGATGTAAAGTGTTGTTTGAAGTCAGATTTTTTATTTTTTTAACAAACAATGCCACTCTACGTCCATTCAGTCAGAAATGATAATGGAATCGATAATCGAATCAATGTTGATTCGACAAAAGCAAATCGACGTTGAATCGATGTCAATTTCATTATCATTTCTGATTGGGCAACTACGAATTATTTACGAAAAATTAAGAATTTTCTCATCTTGTCTCATCTATGCAGTTTTTCATAAAAATTTATTCGTCTGGGATAGAGAGTATTATTTAAAATCCATGGTATTAATATCTAGACATCAACGATAAAAATTATATATAAACATCATTTTAAATTCACATTTTCATACTTTTTAGAGTGTGAATAAAAAATTACAT
>Ga0157363_1004011_pt1 | contig 13477 bp, 7 predicted proteins | sample AttsexASBM1_FD_111477 | JGI IMG/M metagenome (GOLD analysis project Ga0157363, IMG submission 111477) | Fungus gardens microbial communities from leaf cutter ant in Ribeirão Preto, State of São Paulo, Brazil - Atta sexdens ASBM1 | ecosystem: Host-associated > Fungi > Mycelium > Unclassified ...
CGTGCTGTAATTACGATATATGTCACTATAATTTGCGACCTACGCAATTTTTCATAAATTACTATAGCAAGCTCGTGATATTTGATTCGCAATTTTCCAAATTAATTATTTTTATGCAACAGATAATTATTCTCTACTTGAATGTATCATTTCTCAGTTGGTTCTATTAATTAAATTTCCTACAATTTTTACAATGTTCACAATGGTTGGGATTTAGAAAATATTTTCTTACGTCTATGTATAAATAAACGTATAATAGTTTGTGTATGGAATGTATAAAAATTCTTTTCTTGTTCTTTAATTGTACATAGTCTAGAGAAACGAAGAATGCAAATTAGATACTGCTGTTTATTTTCTACTCGTTAAGAGTCGCATATTCTATATACAAAAGACAATTATATTATTCCATGCATAGAAAGAGAAAAAGAAGGAGAGAAATAAATTACTACACGTTAATTATTATTCCCAACGTTCTTTCAGTGTAGATATAATAAAACTGAATACTATAATATTGTTTCAGTTGCATCGGAATTCTCGTTGTCAAAATTTTGATAGTATTTCATAAAACATTTACGACGCTATCCGGTATGGCAGGTCGACGGGTCGTTTAGTGAACGTGAAAGAAAATAATTTCTCGCGGTAGGTCGGCATATGAGTTCGTATCCGCGTTATGGCGATAAAATCCAGTCGCTTTCCAGGATGCTTTCCGCGTGCGCCGAAAGGTGGAATAAAGTGAAATAGTATCACTCGATTTTGGAGCGGAAATTGAAGCGGTCTCCTCTTTTCGCTTTCCTTTCTTCGCGACAAAGGGACCTGCACTCTCATCTTGATCGATGGAGTACGAAGAGATTGGCGAATCTGCGACGCCGATATGCGACAGTACTACATCATCGCATAGTAACATGGCAATATCGTTACACGTGTATGCTATGCTACGTGTTACGCCAACGGCGTAGAAATATAATGTAACGGATTGCCAGAACTTGCGGCACGCGGCCGATAACGCCGTAACTTGTACGAAATTATAGGGATGTATTTGCGCGACTATTTAGTGCTTCGACGTGAGCACGACAAATAATGATGTCTTATTGTAACCGATATATTACTTACGGGTACACGCATGCATTCGCGAACTTGCAGCACAGCTGAGATTTACGATATGAATATAGAAAATTGGTTGCAATGTCTGGAATACGAGGGCGTGTTTTATAAAGTCGATACTAAACTTGTACTTCTCTCTCCGTCGTTACAACGTGTGAATACTATATCTTTAATGCGCTGCGTTCGACTTTATCTGTTTATATATTCATTAAATTATTATTACAATTGTTTGACTTGTTTTTGTCCACTTATATTTTAATTAATTTATAAAAAAGAAAAACAGTGAAAAAGAACAATACGAAATGTAATGTCAAAAAATTATAATACTTTTATTCCTAAATCGAATGATAATGATTTGTGATTCATTCTTGATTTTCATCAGTTATTAAAAATGAAAGTACAATAAAATCCGAATCATGAACTTCAACAATTTGTACGTTGCAAATACAATATTATTATTGCAAATATTATAATTTTTTTACATAAACATTTTGTATTATTATTTTATCTTTTTTTTCTCTTTTATTTTACTTTGCAGTTATATAAGTATTGCATCCATAACGATATTTGTGCTATTCACAGTTTCTGGTCATATATTATGATTCTAGATTTCTCCCATTATTTATACTTGCTCCACCTGTAACAATATTTACATCACTTTCTTATATACATGCTATAGTTGTTTTATTTATTTGTTCTATATATTTATTACGATAATAATTGTGTCTTTGTTCACTTATCACATAATGATTTGTATATTTTTTGTCTTAGAATATGTTTTCTTTATTCTCTCGCTCTATCTTATCTCATAGTTACATCGTTTACTTATTTTCTTTATTTTATTATTACGACTAGTTTATTTCCTGATTTCATTTACGTATTATCAAGCTTGTTTCGCTTGGTTATTATGCATCATGATTAAGAAGACGAAGGTAACGAGTCGCTTCGGCTTCCCGGTGCGCGCAGTCGCGAGACAATTTAGCGTTTCAATACCGCCGTAATAGAAAATCATTTCTTGATACGTTCCACATGCGGTGCTGTCTCTGTAATTGCGACGTAGCGCATATCTGCCGTACACATCGTCCATACGTTTGGACGAGTCACGAGCAAAATAGCGCCGCCAATTCATCGTCCAAGTCATTCTGCACCAGAAATATAATTACTTCTTCTTCTCTCACGTCTATGACAGATTTCCATCGCGGAATAGACGCGACGGAAAATTTCTACGATTAATACGCGACGTCAGGATTCGACGTGGACGATTCGAGCGTGCGATTCGTTTGTCGACTTATTTCACGGCGAATTGTAACGAATAGAATATCTCACACCTCGAGGACTATTGCGAGACGTTTTACGTTTCACGAACGATGCTTTTTTTTCTATTAAGCGTCGTCGCGAAAATTACTTCCGAGGCTTTCGCTGAAGTTGTCACGAGATCGTTTGAAGCTATTCGATGCGGCCGCGCCGATCATCTACTTTCGACGTACTCTCAAGAAGTCAATATTGAACGAGAACGTCTTGAAGTGGTGTTCGAGAAAAACGATTAATTGATAGATTAAAACTGAAATATTTTAATTGGCGTTTGTGTTAAAATCGAATCGCGCCTAGATTATATTTTCTCATGACAACATAATCGATACGATAATGTTAACGGGAAGAGTGCTAAAAATGCCGACAACAAATGCCAATAATATTTTTTGTATCTTTAGAAGAATGCAACATTGGATAATAACTTTTCAAGATGAAATTTGATCATAAGCGTTTGAAGGAAGAGAGTCGTTTAACCAATGTCGATGGCCGAATAGGATCGATATTATTCTTCCATTTAAATTCTGCTAGAAAAAGTGTGATGTTGAAAATCACCTTTTTCTTCATGACTCTAAGTAACTGCCGATTAACGTTTCTCGCGTTATTGCCGCAGTCTCGATATTATTCCTTTTATAAACATTCGATGGCGTTCTACTGTAATATGTGTACTGAGAGAATCGCGAATCGACATGTTTAAATAGTGACTGTCAATTACAAAATATGATTGATTTTGTAAATTAAATTATATATTTTAAAATTTGCATATTGATTGCGAGAATTTATTTAATAAACGCTTTGCTAATTCTAATAAAGGAAATAAAGACTGTACATCATTAATAAAAATAAAAATATTATTCTCTTCTTTCGACGAAAAAATAGCTTATTGTTGGAAATATTAATAAAATCATCAATAAATCTATTAAGTTATATTTTTCTATATATCGAAAATAAATTTTTTATAACGAAAAGTGAACAAGTACCTAAATATTTCCATTCTCCAACTTTGTGGGAATGTTTTCGTCAGTTTCTAAGAGAATTTTTGTAGATGACCCATTATTCTACTCTGAGATCTTCAATAACGCCCGATTTATTTCACCAAGACAATTCCGATATTGATTTACCGATCCTGTCGCGCCAACAACCTAGCTGCTCACTTATGGGACTATGACTCAACGTTTAATCGGTATTTATCTCTGAGATGGCGATGCTACCTCGAGCTATTCTCGCTGCGTTTAACGACAACTTCGAAAGGCAACGACAGGCTCAAGTCGTCGTTTATTACGTTCAATCACGTACGGAGGAGTGCATTTTAAGTATACGTAAGTATGCGGTAATTTATCAGCGTGGTTTATTTACACGCGAGTTCTCCACTCGTCCCAATGATGTTGAAAGGAGGAAGAGGGCTCCCTTTCATCTTTCATTTGGCGGATAGTCAGACGGATGGTACCGACCGAATTCGAAAACGTCATTTAATTCGCCGCCGAGGACATTTCACTTTCCGTCTGTCTGCCCATCTGTCCGTCCATCCATGTGTCGCATCTCTTTTCTCTCGTTCTCGCTTTTTGCACCGCCGACCGACCAACCAATCGCGCCACGTCAGGACACCGCCACCGCGTATCGATCATGCAACGCGTGCAGAGATCACCCGACGACGGACGAATCGAGGAGATTTTTTTTTTCTCCCCCGATATTCCGCGCCCGCAATCCGCGCTTCAATTAGAGCTCGCGGATGAATGGTACTTGCGAGGAAGGGGAGGGAAGGGAACAAACAGACAGAAAGATCCCAGAATGGGCATGATACTACGTCATGGAACCATATATGGGAGAAAGGTAGATAGAACGCACGAATGGTAGATTGCTACCGCTAGCACAGAATTTCCAAGCCAAAATTTTGCAACGTAACGTACGAAAATAATAGGCTAATCGTATAAAAAAAATAATGTGTCTAATATGCAATATTTTTATAATAAATAGAAATATTTGAATTATTTATTTCCATTGTGCAGAGAATAATCTAATATTAATATTTAATACATATGTTCTATATTCACATACACAGAAAGTTATATTATTTAAATTAAATTATATGCCTGTATTCTGCACAGAATGTTTTCAAGTGAGAAAGTCTACATTTAATTTATATTGCTTCATACATCCTTTTATAAGCTTGCAAATATAATTTGATATTTAATCCATTCATGTTCAAAGCTTTTTTTCTAGACGGCAGAAACTAGATTTCTAGTAATTAATTCACAGTTATGAACACACTGGAAGTGAATTATTATGTATAACATACCGATAACAACGCGTATTCCCAATAGTATTATTAAATAGTGAAGAGGAATAAGGGGAAAGAGAGAAAGAGCGAACGAGAGAGAGAGAGAGAGAGAGAGAGAGAGAGGAGTAATATTAAATGGAGATGAGAGAATATAACGAATTCGAGAGGATTATAACGAATTCGCGATATACATTCTGAATTGAATTGTTAATTGCATTTAAGCCGCTTAAAACAATCACGATTTTATTAAATTTCCAGCATCGGTTAGCGCTAATTCTTTTTAACTAAATTTCTCTTCTTTGCTTATACTACAAATAGAGTAATACTCTAGGAAAGCAAATTTATTTTAGCTTTCACGATATTTTAGATAATTCCCTTTTCTTTCCTGAACTTCTTTATACATAAATCTTCTACATAAATGAAACCTGCCTCAGCTTTCGAGCTTATCTATGAAAATATAATAATATTCTTCTTTTTTCAAGTGACAGCCGCGATTATGATAACTATAGCGATGCTGATGTGTCATAATACTCGTTTTGTTAAATTCTTTCGACCGCAGCTCATTAAGCTCTCGCTTACCTTTTTCGCTTGAATTTTGAAGCGCGATGGCAATGAAGATACTTCGTCATAATTCAGGAGTTCCTGAACAACTGAAAGACACACGCGAACACTAACGGCATCTTGCTGCCTGAAAGCACTCGTCACGATTCACATTCTGCAGAGTTTGTATTCATCTTTCACTCGTTGGCTCTCTCTCGAAGTCGTATTTTTTATTTGCAAAATTAAATATGCATTTCGGGCAACGGAATACTCGAGGTGCATTCGCGATATAAAAGTATCATCTTGAGGAACTACGCGACGAGTCTGAGAGCTCTTTTGCGGTTTCTTCTTCCTTTACTTATTCGTTATTTTGCGAAGTTCTGAAAATCGCGAGGTTAAATTTTTCACACTGACCGCTCGACGAATGTTCACGTCAAAAGCTTTTCACCTGTCTCTTTTTTTATTTTATATATATATATATATATATATAAATTTAATATATATATATATATATATATATATATATATAGAGCAAATACTCTATCGTTCTTGTTATAGTAGATTTAATTTGCGAAGAATAATTAAATTAAATTTGACATTTAGCTAAATTATTTGATTTTATAATTTTCTTTTATCACGAACTTTATTTGTATAACGTTGATTATGAGTTTTATTTGTATAATATTATGATTACGATTTTATTTGTGTGATATTGTTTTTTATTGTTGACTAGTAATATGAATAGTGTGTATTTTTTTTTCTATATAAATCATCCAAGCTATTTAAATCTAATTGGCGATTCTAACGAGCAAACGAAAATTGACATCTATGTTTTATGCAAGATGTCGTTCTGTTTGAACTCGAAAAGTGAAGTTTATCTCTTTTGCCCTGTACTAGCTTATCTAACTAGTGCAGTTTCCAACGAGATTACAATTATGATTTGATAAACAGTTCCGGCTATTAACGCTTAATTTATTAAACTGTCAATATTATTTCTCTATTGATCGAAGTTAATTAAACATCATTATGAAAATATTTTAGTACTAAACAGCGACATAATAGTTTAGCTACGTAATGTTGCAATTACGTCTGCATTTAAGAAAATTTTAGTGCTAAATAAATACTTTTGATTGTTTATTTAATTTTCCTATGCCAAACTTTAAGATTTACTTTATTTCATTTTGCAGATAATATAAATGTATCTGTATATTAAAAGCATTAAAATTATTATTTTTTATTTTTTCGTAAAAAAATTTGAAAATTATTTTTGGTATCTTATTTTTATAGACGCGTCATAAATATCTTATCTAAAATTTAAGTAGTATATGCATATATCTACATGATCTAATCATCTAATCATAATAGATATAAGTCACATAGAATAAAAAAGAATATAATGTGATTCTTTGATCTTTATATTAAAGAAATAAAACTCAAAATCGGATAATTATTAACATTGAATGTATGAAGATCTTCCTCTTTTCTTTCATTAGATTATTTTTCTTCGTTGAATCCTTCTTTAACGCTCATCATCCATGTGAGACGTGAGTCAATATCATCTGTGAGAAACAGTCTCTTACGCGCATGTATTTTCATAACTTAAATATTTCAACGTTCGGTACAAAAGAATGACGGCTAATCTCGTTTCGTAAGGTTCGGGCCCTGGCACAAAGACCGCCATCGTGATATAGTAGTGACGCTATAAAGGACCTTTTAAGTTAATCTTCTGAACGATTTAAGAGAGACTCCGGTATAAATCACGGCGCTCAAAGAGCGTGCATGGCGGAACAACGATTGACCAAATAGGAAAATCGCCGGCGGAGCCACTATTGCAAAATTTTCCACTTATTGTCGTACGTGGTGAACGGGCCTCATCGCATCTGATGATGAAGTGAACGGGAGAACGAGTATTAAGCGCAAATTACGTTTATAACATGGTGTCGAGTTCGAGCTTGGGTGACCGTTACATGTTAGAAGTCACTATCAAAATACATTTATTACATATTTGCAAGTTGCGTCAGCTTCGTGTATAGCCTTGGCCAAAAATATTATGCAATTATTTTTTTTATTTATTTGGAATTCATTTATCTACATTGTTATTGGTTGCAAGCATTATATATAAGTTTAAAGGTTTTTAAAACAAAGAGGATAATATTCCCAGGCAAATACCATAAATCAATTTTTTATGCTAAAATTTTTAATAATTAATAAGATGTCTATTTTGGCTAAGACTGCAACATATTCAAACATTATTTTAATGTGATACGATCACACATTCTTTACATCCAGATTATTCTAATAAATCTCTGCAATTCATCGTAAACGTCTAAAAAAGATTGCGATTTACTGGATCGAGTTTTGTTCGTGAGATATTACGGGCGAGACCCAAGTTTCGCTGATACAGATCTATGATCAGGAATGCGAGCGCATGCGAAATTTCTTACTTGTTGCCGTTGTGTGTAAAGAAAGTTTGCCTTCGTACTAGTATCAAAGTGGTAGCTCACCTCTTACCCTTTGCAAAGATAGTAAGATGGCTTCGAACTTTTCACTCGCGGGCTCGTAAGAAAATTTTCACGTCACATCGTCTGTAAGAAACTTGACAGAAATTGGATTAGAAATTCCTAGGGAGGGTCGGGTCAATTTTCGTCACCTCGTCGTTCCCTCGGCACGACGTCAAAAATCGTACTTCCGACAAAAATCAAGCTACCTTGAAAGAACAACAAAGAGGAGCTACTATTTTATCAAGAAGGGAAACGCGATTTGAATTGCGTTTGTCACAAACGTGGCCCTTCAATCGAAGTCACTCGTGAAACTGTAAATCTTGTTTGGCATAAAGAACATCGTCTTTGACTTTAGGAAACACAAATTGACTTCGGCAGCATTTCAGAATACTTCTTGTTTTAAGCGGAGTATCATTCTGAAATTATTCGAAAAATATATTTCTAACATATATTTATCCTTTTTAACTATTATTCACTAATTTTTATATTTTATATTTTTTTATTACAAAATACTTAATTCTTAATGCGTTAACACAGTTATGTTCCGTGTTGCTGAAAAAACGATCGCAACATTCGCAATGTTCTCCATTTAAAATGTATGAATTCTGGAGGACTAACTTGGTAAATTTTGTCACGATTTTTCTCGTCGCTCTAACACGATAAAGTGTTAGCGAATCAGGCGGTCGCGAGATCGCCTCGTTAGTGGTTAATATTCGCATTGCAGTGAGCAGTTGCAAAAATGGCAAGAACGGCTATTCCATACAATACGAACGCGATTGTCCGTAATTTACCGTATTGTGGAGGCAAATAAGACATCGTTACGTTGTCACGAACAGCTGTCTGAACGCGGCCTGGTTGATTAGGTTGACGTGTTGCCCTCGGTTCCTTAATTATATCGGCTTTGTTCGGTAATTATAGTACGCGCGATTGCGATATATACTGGCGACGAGACAATGTATCTATTCTTTTCCGAGCGATCTCTCTCTTTCTCTCTGCCTCCCCCCCCCCTCTTCTTCTCTTCTTCCCTTTCTGTCTTTCTTTTTCATTCTCTGATCTAGCGCGTTAGCACGTACGTATCCGCCGTCGAGAGTTCACGTTAAAGGCCGCGTCCACGAATTGCGCTAATACACAGAGACAAGAGTCTCTTTGTCATCGAGAAGACAATGCCAGAACGTCCTTAAAGAGAGACGCCTTTGCGCATCTCCTCATCCTTTCGGAGGTGAAGATTTCTCACGGTGGTAGGTACGTACCATCTTATTTTACTTCACGCCGTTCCAACATCGAAACCTGACATCCTTTCTGAAGCGAGGCACGATTACTGCAAATCGAGTGATTGATGGCGTTACTTAGGATTACCTCCAACCGTTGTAAAAACACAAACAGAGTGAAACGTGACTTTAACCCTTTCTACTTAGCTTGAAAGGTCATTCAAAGGCCTCCTCAAATTAGTTTTAAAGTTTGCGTCATTAATTGTGAATTATAAGTTGAAGATAGTAATAGACGAAGAAACGTATCGAAGCATCCTTTGTTGCGGCGGACACGTACTTATATATTTTTCAAACATTGGCATGACACGTCGTGACAATCATCACGAGACTCGCAGGAACGCGTAACGGTGCCGGTTGTTTTCCGAACTAGTCAATGAGACAATCATCGTGCTGGCTTTAATTACCAACACGGGTCTCACTCGTGAATCGCGTGTCAATTTTTCATTTGTTTCTTTTTTCTTTCGGTGAAGAGATGCGATCACGATCGCAAGCGCTTGATCGAAGCGAAGGAAGTCAGATGCCATTGTGCTTCCTATAATTTAGTCTACAAGTACAGACGAGAATACATGCTGTGTAATCTGCACTATGTTACGCTTCATTGACAATAAATTCGCCCAAACGTAGAGCGAAATGTAACCATTAATTGTTCAGAATAGAGACAATTCGAAAATGTGGTCTCATAGAGATTTTACCTGTATGGTTTAACGAATCTGTCCGATAAAACATTGGAAACACTGCACTAGAATAATATTTACAAACTATAAAATGTACAATTAATGCAATAAAGTTTATATATTAATTTATATATATATATTAATTGTTAATTAATATATTAATTAATACAAATTCTCAAAAAACTCATCTATTCACATATTTTTCTTTTTGTATTTCTGCTTTCTCTATTTTTTGTTTTGAAATGCGATTAATTATCCGGAAATAGAGACAATTTGAAATAAATGTAATCTCATACCTTTTATCTGTGCTTTTAACGAACATATTAAATAAAATTGGAAACATTGGAGCAATATTCAACAAGCTATCTAGAACGTATGTACAATTAATGTAATAAATTTTATGTTATGAATTATGTAATACAAATTAATTTTATTTACCTAAATATCGTTAATTCTTTTTTTATTTTCTTTTTTACTTTGTTTTTGATGAATTAATTGGTTTAGATATTCTTCTAAAAAAAAGAAAAAAATTAAAATTATAGATACAATTAAAAAAATATCTAATTGGCAATTTTAGTTTATTTCGACATGTTACTTCTTTTATTGTCAGCAATTAAGTATAATAATTATATAATAATTATATGTACATTGATATTTAAAAGCAACAAATATATTTGAATATTTAAACAAATCAAGCGATCGATTGTTGATTATATTTTTATTTTATGTATTTTAAAAACATAATATTTTATAAGAAAATAGTTTTTTCTTATAACTGTCTCTAATATATATTGTTTATATATAAATAGGATTAGATACTTTATGTAGATGAAGAATTTTTATATCTTGTGCCTTATTTGCTCACACAAGCCAACAAAATTTATGTAAGCAATAAGAATTACACGTTAACTTAAGGTTCCACAGAAACCTCAAAAGTAGTGAACGTCCAAAGCACACGAACGATATTTCTGGGAAACGAGATATCCAATCGTTCGTCGCGATCCTTCTCGAGGGTTATTCGGCAAGTAGGTACCTCAAGATTTTTACAAGACGGGTACCATCATATCGTTCTGGAAAGCTTCACAGGCAGCAACGGGGGAGGGGAAAATTTTTAACGTCTTCTGGAGACGAAAGAAAACGGTGGATGGATGTAGCTACATATCGATTTTAGAGACTTCGACGATAGGAATGATGGAAGAAAGGAAAAAAAAGTTAGCGAATATGGTACGAAACGCATAGAATGTGTGAGTGCGCCCTTTTACATCTGGAAGGATAAAAAGGCAAGCCTGCCAAACTTTCTTGCACTTGAGCTTCGAGACGATCCCCGAGGCTTGTCGGTTGCGCTGCATTTACACCGAAGCATTCTCTCTAGTATGTGTCTCTCTCTGTGTCTTTCTTTCCCTCTCTCCCTTTCCCTCTCCCTCTCCTCTCTTCTCCCTCTCCCTCGCTCTTTGTACACTTTTTCAAAGGACGCCTTCGAACGAGTATTCGCATAGGAAACAATTTCGAGAATCTGCCGAGACAATCGAGAATTTGTATGAGAAGAAATTTCAAAGAGAGATAGATGCAATCTCTTGTTGAAATTGAAGTCTGGAATAAGTGAATTCTGCTAGATCGAAGAAAATAAGCGATCCTCGAACACACAGAATTGAATGACGGAAATTCAAAAGAAAGAAAGATTTATGTAAAGAAATATGTGACTAAAAACTGATAAATTGTGAAAGTTGATTAATTATAAATTTTCATCGAACTTTATACTTACATAACTGAAATGATATATGTTTAGATCTGTATTTTTAGCAATAAATTAAAATAATTTTTCTGTGAGATAAAAATTAATTGCTAAACATATTTTATAAATTAAAATAAAAATATATAAATGATATAATAAAAAAAATTATAACACATGTTATTTGAGTGACTTATTTAAAAATTTAGAAAACTCACTTACGCATAAGATAATACTGAATGGCAAAATCGTGCGAATCGTACTTTTTGTGAAAACTCAAGGTGGAACTTAATGAACTTTCGTAACAAGTTCATACTTGCAATTTCTTGCGCGTACACATCACGAGAGATAATACATCACAAATATTGTTTTACGTAATGGAAGACACCGTGGGGATATTAACCGGCTCTACTGTATCCCATGGATTGTCAGAAATTACACCACGAGACACTTGCTGCCTGTTTTGTTTGGAGGTCGATATTCAGTTGCCATTTTCACTACCCTCAACTCACTTTCTTGGCAACTACAAAGACCATGGAGTTGCTATCGTAAAATCTTGACGAAACTCCTTTGAAGCTCGCTTCGAACTTTCCGATTTTCTCTCTCTCTCTCACACACACACACACACACACACGCGCGCGCGCGCGCGCGCACGCACGCGCACACACACACACACACACACACACACACACACACACACACACACGCACGCACGCACATCCTCCTCTCTCTCTCTGTCTCTCTCTCTCATTTAATCCCCAATCATATCAACGATAATCTCAAATTAATTATTACACATCCTTAAAAACATATTAAATTTTCCATTATAAAAGGATTAATCTCTTTTTATTTATTAATCGAAACAATATTATTTACTTTTTCAATAAAATTTTACGATTTTTTTGTTTTTGCTTTCTTTTAAAGTAACACTTAAACAATTAATAATGTAATCGTTAATAATGAACTTTTTTATAAAGAAATAGAAGAAAGGTAAAGAAAAAGATATCCAGTCCTCTAAAATTTAGATTTTATTGTTATCATTATTAAGCAAAATACATTGGAAACTTATAATTTTAAAGATAGAAATTTCTATAAAAATAAACAATTCCAGTTTAAATAGAAATATTGCTTGTCTTTTCTTAGAAGATTCAAGTACTGTTAATGTCGAAACGAATATTTAATCATATGTTTCGCCAATCCAACTAGCCTGAATCGACGTCTCTGTATCTAAAAAAAAATGCACTAATTCATCTGATTGCCGTTGTTAATTATGTCTTTGCACGCCCGAAGCAGCTCGGTTTTTCTTTCCAGGTCCTGATGTTCCATTAATCAAAACTTGTTTGAATCTCTATTCGTTTCTTCTACGTTTTACTAAGAAATACGAGACGAAGTTACGCGACCGACAGAAGCGAACGTATCTTTCACGTAATTGACGGTTGAGGTATGCGGTCCTAGATATTAAATCTCTGCGCGAGGTCGGTGTTAATTACCGACGCAACATACACCGTTCGATTAGTTTTCGAAAAAGAAAGTCGGGAGTGTGCATTCTACTTTTCGAAAGTCGATTCTTCTCTCTCTCTCTCTCTCTCTTTCTCTCTCTCTCTCTCTCTCTCTCTCTCTCTCTCTCTGTTTTCTGCCTTTTTTGCATTTATGTGCGAAAATGTAGAGAACTCGATAAAATACATATACAATCTATTTTAAACGAACTCTTTTACACAAGAACCGTCATTTTCTGGCAGTTTGAATTATGTACATGTTTAGCGGTAGCACTAGAGAAGTAGATTGGATATTATGCCATATATCAACTGGAAGTTTACTAATTATACCCTTGTGTATTCTAGGAAGCGCATTGTAATATTATACTTGACGCTTGGTGTAAAGAGCATAAGTCAAAATCCTACACGGAAATAACTATTTTGTTGAAATAACTATTTTATTGAAGTAGCTAAAAATTTAATTAGATACAGATCTGAAAATAATTTTGTTGGATAAATAATTTTGTGTAGAAAATTATTTATTTAACAAAACAATTTTCCGATCTGTATCTAGTTAAATTTTTAGATTATTTATTCCAAGCA
>Ga0157363_1004013_pt1 | contig 13475 bp, 7 predicted proteins | sample AttsexASBM1_FD_111477 | JGI IMG/M metagenome (GOLD analysis project Ga0157363, IMG submission 111477) | Fungus gardens microbial communities from leaf cutter ant in Ribeirão Preto, State of São Paulo, Brazil - Atta sexdens ASBM1 | ecosystem: Host-associated > Fungi > Mycelium > Unclassified ...
AATAATATATATATATATATTATATATATATATATATATATATATATATATATATATATATATATATATATATGTACTCGAGTATATATATCTTTAAATTTTATCGGATTCTGTGGGCATACTTTCTTCTTGTGCGATATCGTTCAATGGTATCACGGCTCTGTTCGCGTTATCGAATTCTCCTCTGGGATTCCCTCGACGTCGCCTTTTGGATCTCCTTTCTGGCGGGCATAATAAATTTCGAAAAGCGTAAAAATAACAGACTAGCATCACGATCATTATTGTGAAGCAGAAAATCGAGAGAACAATGACAGCGATTGTAAGTCCATCCATCTCGTCTCGTGAATTTGACGCTGTTGATGCTGTAACAAATATTTATTTAACGCATTTTAATTTTTTTGCAGTAAGTCTAATCGATTGAACGCTGCAAAAAAAAAATTTTTTTTTTTTGATTTGTAATTTGTAGCTCGAAAAAATAACCTTAATAAGGACTATCGGAAAATGATAGTACATTTTCCATTACTGCGTAAAAATTAATCAATTTTTAATTTTAATTGACTATTATTAGACATTGTTCTTTCTTAATTATTTGTCGATTTCGTTTTACTAATGTTTTACTGGCATCCACATTAAGGTTTTTCTTATTGTGATAATGTTTACATTTATTCGTTAAGTTTCAAACTCAATGTGTTAATATATCACAACAAATTATTATTTATTCGAGATAGATTCTATATTAATTCGATATATTTCCGTGTACCGAACTATCAGTTAGATTAAATGCGTAGAATTTTTTACGTCTTTCGATCATCACAGAAGCGAATGTAACGATAGGATGGCTGGCGGAAAATCGAGCAAAAAGGGAAAAAGTAATTCCACGCTGTCGCAATCATCACTGCAGGCCTTACCCTTTTTCACATTCGACGTAATCACATTTCCTTTTTTTATTTTTATTTTTTTTTTCGATGTGTACGAGACACTTTCGCTCAATCGATTATCTACATTTCTACTTGAATTTTAACACTTCTAACAAGTCCGAATATATTCTCTTCGCTACTACCAAAGTAAAGACAATAACAGACAAGATCTATATCTAAGGAAGTACATGAGTACTTCAGGAGAGAATCGCATTTTATTGCGGATGAAAGAGAATACGGAAATCCCGAACATCGTACGTAATACATATATTAAAACATGTGGAACCATAAATTTGTGAATAACTCAAGATATAAAAGATGAAAATATTTTTCACATAAATCTTAGATGTCTGTCAACTGATATATCTTCAGATTTATCATTTAGGGAATTTATGTTAGAAATGTCGGACACGGGTATGTAAAGTCAGAGCTTTGCGCGATGTTAAACATCACTGTGTAAAATGAACATTTCTTCGCTACACGAACTATGCGCGAAATTTATGAATTGCAAGACCAGATATTTCTTGATGTAACGCGAAAGGATCCGGAATTAAAACAATTCCTGGAAAATAGAGAGAGAGAGAGAGAGAGAGAGAGAGAGAGAGAGAGAGAGAAGGAGGAAAAGGAGGAGGAGGAGGAGGAGGAGAAGGAGGAGGCGATACATAAATCGCCATTTTTTTATATATATGAAATATATTTTACGTAAAGTAAAAGGAAAAATATATACAAAATATATGACATCTTTTTATTATATCATAGTGCGTCAAATCTTCTTCTCGTGAAAGATATCACGTTTACGACTTCCGATTCATCATTCTCTTACATGAATCCACCCTCACAAAATCGCTGAGTCTATTCGTACATATTGGTTCCTTGAGGCAGTAAAAGCACTCTAAATGGCATACTTGTCTTCGGAACTGACAAGCTTTATGTTCCTTTGATAATAATTTATATAGAGGATCTAATTTCATATTGATTGAAGATGATGCTTCATATTCGTACTATAAGAAACTTTTTGCACGTATAGAAACATAATTTTAATATACATTCAAAATAATCAAGATCAAAATAATCAAGATCAAAATAATATTAATGTATGCGCAAATATAACAAATGTAAAAAAATTTGACGGAATAACAGAAATAAATGAAATTTGTGGATAGATTATGTAAGTCCATTTAAATGACTTGTGTTCATTCTATAATTCAATCTTCTTAAGATTGTACATTATAATTAGTGTTATTTTTATTTTACATTTAATTTTTGTTATTAGCATTTTGTTATTAATTATTTTTAGATATGAATCGTAGAAAATGTTTACATTTTTCATTCCCTATTAATCCTCAAACGGTGTTATTTTAAAACATTCTGTGTCATATACGTAAAAATAGATACAATAAATATACGATAGATATCTCTGTGTATGTGTTTTAGTAGATTTTTTAATTGTCTATTTTTTATTTTTATTTTTTCTTTTTATTTTTTTTTTTCAAATTATTGTCGTGACTACAGATATTCATTCCGACACTCCCTAAGGGCTGGTTGTTCCATCTTCGGATAAATGATTGTGGTATAAATGATAATAAAGTGTAAATTAACATCTTATGTAGTAATTTACTTACGAGATAAACAAAAGAATAAAAAAAATGAGAGCATAATTAAGGGAGTAAGTGAGTAAGACAGTGAGCTAAAGTTACCGAGAGGTGGAACAACCCACTTTAATCCGAGTTATCTGTCATGGGGATTAATAATGTCAGATGAAATTATCGGAGAATATAAGAAATGGGGATTTACTTTTAATGCTTTAATGCTAGAGTAAAACGACTAAAATTAACGAGAGAAGCATAAACAGTAATTTTTGTTATTAGCATTAAAATCATAATTCTTATCCGAGGAAATTAGCGATTATATGTATAATATATTATACATATACAGATATGTGTAATACATATATGTTCTATAAATATACAGACATATGTATATATCGCATAAGTATGTATATATAAAATAAAACGATCATCAATCAAATGATTTTCCCCTTACCTATATATTTTTATGATATCGTAAGGGATTCTCGGTTCTTCATCCCCCTTTAGAACGATTCATAGATATGAAGTATTCGATTTTCGCATCATTGAACTTCGTCTCGCTCCCATTCACCTCAGACTCGGCAAATTGAATACCATTTGGATTTCCGTTCCTTGACATTTCATAGCATTCTCTCGTCCTACTGATCTCATATATCCTACACAGCTGACAGCAACTTGGTCTATTTTACTTCAATATAACGTTTAGGAATCGGCTGACATTGAATAATTCGTATTTAGATATCAAAATAGTATTACGATTTTGCGCGGTAAAGGAAAGAACTTTGAGTTCCATACATCATTCCAATAATCATTTTTCAAATTTCGTAGAATTCTTCGTAGTCACTTCCAACAATCACTGTAAATTGGGTAAATCAATAAATTTCTTCTTCAAATTTACAAGCAATTTTTTTACACTCCTATGAGATTGATACTAATACTAATTACAAAATAACGCTTTTAAAGCAATGAGAAAACTTCGGTGCGTTATTTAAACTAAAAATAAGTTCGTCAAATTTTTTCCTTATTGAAGTCACGTGATAGATAATCGCAGCGTTGACGAAAAATCGGTATGAAGACAAAATTAATTTTTATTTTTAATATCAATCACAGAGAAATCTCTGCTATAACGTTGTTTACAGCGCGAGTGTTGCGTGCAAACTGTGACAGCGAACAGTCCATTGTAACTCTGCGCATCCTCATGAACTCCTGCTGCTCCCACTCACATCCCTTCTCGCTTCGCTCATCCCTTTATAGTATGTAACAATCCTTGATAAAAAATTCACCTTTTTAGTGTATGAATAATTCATTTTGTTCTCAGTGAATTGATTATTTTCGCGCAATATTTATTTTTCCATTACGTTTGAAGAATATTTTTGATTGCTATTTGTTTCCCTTAAATGTTTTATGCCTTCCAAATATTAAATCTTTTTGGCGTGTATAAATTTCTATATGCATTAACTTATTGAGAATTTTATTTGTTTTTCTGACACGTTTTATTATTTTTATCAAATTAATATATATAAATTTAACTATTATATTACAATAACTCTTTAAATAAAATGTCAATTTATATTGATGAAAATATAAAAAAAAATCACTAATTGTTTTTCTAAAATAATTAACAAAATTAGGAATTATTTATTTTTACTTTTGTTTGAAAATGAACTACATATAGATAAATAATCTATTTTTAATTAATCAATAAATTATGTTCTTCTCAATATATACAGTATTATAGCAGTGAATTATGCATTCGTGATGATTTAATAGTATCCTTGAAATATCCTCATTGTATTGATGCATAGGCGAGATAATTAATGTTTGTTGCATGAAATGTCATCAAGCTTTCGATTAATCGATGTTATATTGAAATTACCGAGAGCTTTCTAGTTAATTTCCTCGATAATATTATTGCTATACTCGCTATATTTACTGGCAACGGAAACTTTTTTACGCTTCAGCTGAATGAAATTTCTTCTCGTACATCATATTTGTCGCTTGCTTGACAATATATTTCTTTCAATATATTTCCCTTATCACAATTTTCAGCAGCACCACGCTATCTCCCTTCGACAAACTTACCCTCAAGCGAAATCCTCAGTTAAAATTTTCAGACTATGATAGCTAAGATTTAGAATTTAGATTGAGAACAGAATGGCTCCCGCAGATTATATTCTCTGGAAAATTAGCTGTATGTATACAGAGCTGAAACGCTGCTTCAGATCTTAGGAATGAGTTCTCTTCACGTCAAAAGAAAAAAGAAAATTTATGCAAACGTATGAATTTCTTGTTCTCCGAAGATCTTGTTGGAAGAATATCTTGGAAGTAGAAATTGCAAAACGTAATATTACGAGATTACGATGGAAATAAGTTGCACAAATTGCTGAACAATTACGTCTTTTAATGACGGATTACAGGCGCACCAAACTACATATAATACACTTCGTTAATTGTGCCTGAAACATGTAAATTACGTTGTCATAAGTATCGCACACAAATTATTAATAAGAGTTGCTAGAGAGAGGGTAGGTGGCAAATAATTCATCAGAAGATTATAAAGATAGGGGTGGAGATAAATTCTTGAGAATAATTTCTCGAAATGTAAATTTAATTTGTCATTTTGAGTCTTTCTTTGCTCGATTATCCGAAAAGGTTAATTCACCCTTTTCGACATGTAACTCATCTTGGTGGAAGTTGTCTGCAAATAAATTCACAATCACTCATTATAGGAAATTGCTTTTGCATAATGGCATAAAGTATCAATGTCTTCCTATTACGTGCAAAGTCTATATATGTATTGTATAATAATCTCTGTTCTCTTCAGGATATTTTGAAAAAAAATGCAAATGCGAAGAGAATGTATTTTCCGAACATTAAACGGCTCCGTCTAATAAGTGATATTTTTCGCTTGTTTTATTTAAATTCCATAAACAAAATCATTATGAAAATAAATTACTTCTATTTTTGGTACTGATAAAGAATATTTCTTATTTCCTATAATAAAGTATAAAAACTATTAATCTTTATTACAGATATTGAAGTCTTATCATGCTTTCTGATACCGTACTGTGCAAAGAATTACAAAATTTATATGAAAAAGTAAATAGAAATATTAGAATATATTAGAGATCAAATCTTTTTCAAGATGGACTAAGCGCTTCCTTCAAAATGTTGCTAAATTCTTTTAATTCCTTTCTCAACTTTTGTATATCCGTTTCTTCCATTTTCTTTTCGTGTCGACGGAGATAACGTTGTACCAGTTGTGTCATAACTTCTGCGAATCTTTCATCCTTTTTTTCTTCTAGATCCTCCTGTAATAAAATACGGATTAAATAAATAAATCGCATCTCTATTTTTATTTATTAATTATAAATTGATCTATTGTAATAACAGTAACGCTTATTAATGGATAAAACACGAATGAAATGTCAAAAAGAGAAACGAAAAATTATTCAATGTATACTTCCGTTTTGTAAAATTTAATTTGATATTTGATTTAAAAAGCATTGGTATTTTAATTGAATTAAATCAGCATTGGTATTTTAATTTTAATTTAGTTTATTGCGAAGCTTTATGAAAAAGTATACTGAAAATATTTGGAAATATACTGACTATGTAACAACAATTTATAAAATCCCATCGTGCCCGTTTACCAGGTGGTGGTTTAATCAATATTTTTATGTACTCGATCACTGGCTGCAATCCCGTGAAAATTGAGAAAATGCAGAATGGAGGTGGGAGCGTTGTTGTAAGCATAAAATCGACATAAGCCTGAAAAAGTAGAATGATAGGTCATGTGCTATTGACATTTATCATGGTCTACAATTTATTATTTTAACTTCACACGTCTCTCTCATTTTTCGCATTTTTTAGATATTACATACATAGATATTATTTTTTGTATTTTTTACATGGCTCGCTAGAAAAAAAAATTGTTTTGCAATATGAAAAATAAACGTCGAATGTATGTAAAATACTTATAAATTTTCACTAACTTCAGTACGACCAAAGATCCACTCTACATTGACATTATCAGTCACTTTGATAAAAGTATTCGCCATACACGCAATTAGCATATTCAAAACGATTACCACGGAAATAAATTGGAAACCTGAAAAATAGAAAGCAGGTTATTAAGACGGTTATCTATAAAATATATTTTCGTAGAGTGTCAATGAAATAGTAAATGCACTTACTGGCAAAGGCAAAATAACCGATAAATTCGGTGAAGCTATGATAATTAATTATTGTCTCTGAATCCCTTTCACCTGGAAGATTTTCGATAATTACGTCGGCACTTTCTACAGGACTCATGCAAAAAATAGCCCAAAAGAGAGTCTTTAGAGTAGATTTGAGATCGACGAAAGAATTTTCTTGCTCAGTTTTTAGTTTTGATTCGTCATCAGTTTGCACCATTCCATTATAATATTGATAAAGATGACACAATCCTGAAGAAATGTCTCAAGTTTATAAAGCAGATTTAAAAAAAAGGATTTTTTAAATCGGTGTTAAGCTGCTTTTCTTTAGATTTGTAAACACTAATTTTTTTAATATAGAAAGTTCTGGAATAATATTACTTTAAAATTATGCATAATTTGCTAAATAAAATTTCGCAACTATTCCATTGATACAAAGAAACTTTATACAGATCAATATGTGTCATATCTTACCAATTGCAAATGCCATAACAATGATACCGAATATTGCAACAAAATGACCGACATCTCTAATCATTTTAACTAAAGAAAGTTGTAAAGGTCCTAGATCATAGTCTAGTTGGCAGATAAATAACAATTTAAAAAAAGCCATGATTGTTGCGACACAAAATATCCCTTCCGCTATTAAAGTCGGATCGTATTTGTGCCAGTATTTTCTTTCTAAATCACGTTGACCATTTATTCTAACATCGAATGCGGCAACTATCCAGAAGAGAAACGTCAGAATGAACAATATGATCATAACAAGCTCATACCTGCATTGTATAGGAAGAATATTTATATAAAAATAATCATAATATTTATATAAAGACGATCATAATTATATATTAATTAGATTATAAAATTTGCAATATGAATTTTTATGTGCAAGATTTAATTAACAATTATTATCAATTAATTCTCGTCTTACCAGTTTGTACGCGTTCTAAAGCATCTAACCGGACCGTCCACAATACAGAGTCGAATGAATGCTGCTGTGTATGATATCACGTAAATAGCGAGAACCCATTCGTATCCTGAAGAAAATAAGTTGACTTAAAAAGAAATTTAACCAAAATCTAAATTTAGTCGGAGTTAATTAGACATGCACCAGTATTGGGTGGTCCACGAAGTTGTTCGATTTTATCGCTTTGCGATTGCAAAAATACGAACGTGAGAAATATCAAGTAATTTGCCACAGAGGAGAGACATTTGTTAACCGGGATTTCATAGAACTTGGCCTGTTTCGAATTCGGTGCGAGTAACATGACAAACGCCATGATTGGTAGCATGCCAATCCGCGGAATTATCGTCAAGCATTTGAACAACGGGTTTCTAACCTTCCATTCATGCCACGTGTCAATCCATTTGCTCTCGACGAGCTGCAAGAAAATCAAATATAACTTCTCGACAGAACTTCTTAATTTGCGAAAACTTTCGTGATAGAAGAGAGAGAGTTTGCAAAGTATTTTATTTTAAAATAGTTCTGTATTTAAAAATGTATTTTTGGCAAGTATATACTATATAAAGTTAAGCTTTGATTTTGCTATATAAATTCTATAAAATCTGATAAGAAATATTAAAATTAAGGCAAAAAGACACATAAAAACATAAATTATTTTGATTTTTCATTTAAAATAAAAAAGTTTTTTAATTTTAATTATCTAGTACTAACTAACTACAGCAACGTTAAGACGCTTCGCTTAAATATCGATTATTATATTGTTGTGGTACCTGTTGTACATTCGGATGAGCTACAAAGGTTTTCTGCTCGTAATCCAAAGCTAGTAAGAGTCGGGGATATTCGAAACTAGAGGTACGACCGAAACCAGTGATTTGTCTTAATATACATTGAACTTCTTCGGCGGTACGAGCACAATCGATCAAGTCTGTAGCGAATTGAGACACCTCCTTTATCACAAAACTAAGTGAATTATTAACTTTTTATAAGCAATATAACATCTTGATATATCGCAGATATCATCGAAATATATTAATAATAAATAATTTATCATTCTTCTATATACAGATTGTCTTTCTTATTTAATTAAATGAATAATTTTGCTAATAATTATTAATATCCAATAAATTTGAATAAGGAATAAGATTCACTAACGTTGGACAATGCTTTATAATCAGGATAGAATTCTTTATCAAATGAAGCTTCCTTACTAAACTCGGCCGATAATTGAAAAGCTTTTAAGATGGGATCTTCTTCAGTTTGACAAAGGTATATTGGATTCGATATTGCGCTATATATAAACAATCTCATTTTTTCTAAAGCCACGATATCACCCTTTTCCCTTTCCGGTCTGTGAAATAGATTAATAATTTATGAAATATTTAATGAAATCATTATTTAATAAATTATTCAATTGCGATATTTTCAACTAGTCGTGACTTGAATGAAAACATTTTATAAATTAAAATTGCAAATGTTATTTTCAAACGGTTCGATATACAAACGGTATCGTACTTGCAAACCTCATCGCAATTGCAACTAGGCGGATGTGGTTTCTGCAAAATATGACGTCGGAATCTGAGTATATCAATCATCTCGAAACGCCCGTATTGTGCCGCCACCGCGAGCGGTGTTGTATCATCCGGGAAATCGGGGCTATGAGTGACACCAGCGTATTCGAGACCCGGTGTCAATTCATTCAGCTTATTCAATATCAGCACAGCGATCCTCACTTGATTATCTCTGATTGCATGTAGATGTGTGTCGCCCGGATCGATATCTGGATGAGACAACAGATACTCAACCATCGCTGTATTTCTGTCGTTAACAGCAATATGCAGCGCACTCATACCCTGAAAATGAGGCATTCAATTAAGGCTCCTGAGTACTCAACATCCATATTGAATCGTGATGTCATAAACGAGAAATGTCATAAGCGACATGTTGATTTTTTGCATACCATAAATAAAGACAATTTGAATAAAACGAAATAATGAAATCGCTGTAAAAAACACTTGTAAAAATAGATTGAGACTATCATTATCCCCTTTGATAATTAGTAAACAATTATAAAAAGCACGTACATCTAGTTTTTACTCAATGCGCATGCTTTGCCTATTTTCACTTCACCACTTTTTCGACTATTTACCTACTGACTGTCAGTCAGTAAATATAAGTCAGATGGAATAAGAATGGTTTCGACCCATTTTTATAAATGTTTTACAGCGTTCTCATTCTATTCTTATTTCGTTTTGTTCAAATTGTCTTTCTTTACAAATGGCAAGAAAAATTAATGTGACATTTCTCACTTATGACGTCACGATTCAATATAGTGAGCTACTCAAGAGCCTTAAGTTTATTAATTGAGGAAGTTCGCTTATTCATAAATTAGAAAAGAAAATTGAAAGTAAAGAGAAGTAAATCAAAATACAATGGATGATTCTCCAAAACTATTTTTTCTTTCCATTTCTATTGTCCCGCTACTTATATAATTGTCGATAATCGAAGTAGCGGAAATAACGATTTGCATAAGAAAACGTAAAGCGGTATGCCGTAATGGTTGAATGACCGAAAAATTTCTGGACTTTCTCGAAATTCTTTCTTGCCACGGTCTCTTCCTGTAGTGAGATCGACTTTTAGAAGACTATCGGCTCCACTCTTTTTCTCGGTTGTGTCCCTTTTTGTAGGAAGAATGGCTCGACGACGTTTCTCGCCCATCTGCGGTGCGTTTACAGAGGCGGACCCCAACAATGGGCCAGCACTATTGTTGTTGCCGACACCAGTCACAATAATATTCACTGATATTTTGGCTTTTCGACAAGCCCCTGGGAATATCCATATACATCCACACGCCTAACGACAATAACAGATCGTGATATATGTTGCCAAAAAGTTCTTGTTAGCTGTCCCTTAACAATAGACAGCTGCTGCCTTTAATGCATGACTCGGCCAGATTTTATGTTCCTGCTAAATATTTATTTGTCATTTGTTTTTGCAATTTTTTTTTTGTAAAGGATAAATCGTAAGCAAAAACACTTGGTAGCATTATTGAGGTGTGTTCTATTGGTTTAACGTGTGATAATCCTTTTATGAATGCTTTAACTTTATATTTTTTATATACCTTTTTTATACATTACGTTTCTATTTTATTAAAAAAAAAAATAGTTTAAAAGGACTTAAATGTTCTATCAGAGAATAATGGGACAAATTGGCGAAATTCGGGAAGTTTATTGATGTATCATAGACCAAGGCACACAAGTAGAGCTTCCAATGTTAAGAGAATTCCCATATAGAATTTATAGCGGGGCAAGTCATTTGAATAATTTTTATCAGGTCTCAGTTGAAACCATTGTCTTGTAAAAAGACGGTCTGAAATATAGCTGAAGATACATGGAGAACACCCAGCTTCCTCCTCTCTGTGTATTTCTCTCTTTCTTCTATCGAGTTCCCTTCTGTCTTCTGTCTTTCTCCCTCTTCCCCCGCTCTTTTTCTCTCCTCTTCTTCCATTCGCGTGCCGTCTCTCTTCGTGCCGCTTCGGCATTTCGGTCCCAAAGTCAAACGAAAGTTTGGTCGCTTTTCTGAAACCCTCTCAAAGAGACAGAGAGAAAGAGAGAGGCACACAGATGGTTACCGTGCTGACCAAATGGATGGAGGAAACATTCCACGGGGGGTACATGTTCCTCTATAGGGTAAAGATCTGAGATAACTGGACTTCGCATCGCCTTCATTCTCTTCGTTTTGTCTCCCTTCTTCCTGTATTGGTTCCGCCGTTTCTTGCACGGAGTAAACCACACGAGTTTGTAAAAGACTTTAAAACTGTTGGATTCGCTCCTTAAGATATATAAATAAATATTTTTAGATTATATAAAAAATTTTATATTATATATAAAACTTCGAAAGTTTTAATAAAAATTAATTTTTTTTAATAAAAAATTATGCATTAATATCTTCCAATAACGTAAATTACTATTAAAGTAAGTGACTAATTCGTATTGTAATCCATTTTTCTTGATTCTCTTTTTGCTAAGCATTAAAGAACAAGTAAAATGATAGAACGATAGACTATTTTAAATTGCATCAGGCGCTCTTAAAAAAAAGATTTAAAGATGATCTACAAAGGTAACCTGAACATCGACAAACCTGCGAAAAATATTTCCTTTTGACGCGCAGTGTCTTTTCGGTGAACCCTAACATAAGTGACGGTATCGTTAAATCATGGAGTCAGTGACAAAAAAGATAAATTTGGAAATCTTTATGAGCTGTTCAAGAGTTTGGTTTGAAGCCGCCATTTGTATGGCTTCATGGGTAGTCCAACAAATCAAATAGAAAATAGATGAAGTCTGATGGTTAATAATTTATGGAAAACTCATTCCGCCATGGTATAATTAAACATTCGATCGCTAACAGTATTTGCAAATAATAATGTATTTAATTGTTTCATTTCCTTCTTTGTTTTGCAAATATTTGCAATAATTATTGATAATTTTAGTGGTTAATTGCAAATCAGGAAATAACTTCATAGACTTTTGATTCCACACAAATATATTTCCTCAGTTTACTCAATAATCCATAACCTTTATACAGTAATCTTTTTTTGATATTAATATTTTATACTTCTTCAAATTTGGGAAATTACAAATTTATATACTTACTTGAAAATTGATGGCATTTATATTGAAATCTGGATGTTGCTCCAAGAATAATCGAGCTTCAGTAACACTTCCATCGTCGACAATTTCGAAAAACCTTTTCTCAAGTTCTTGCAAATGCGGAAATACTACACCAGGCTGCAATAAAATAACCTTAAAATAAATCTATAGGGTATATGTACCGTATCATATTTATATTTTTTATATTAAAAAAGGTTAAATAAAGAGAAAGAGGGATTGATAGAAAGAGAGGAAGAGAAGGAGGGGAGAGAGAGCGAGAGAGAGAGAGAGAGAGAGAGAGAGAGAATCGTCTTTTTCAACCCTTTATTTAATCTTACATTTTCAAGTTCGTCCTCTGTTCCGGCTGTTGTCTCATTATCATTATCCGTCATCACGAGTGATCGCTAAATTATATTCGTTTCTCACAATTATATAAAACTAGATCTATTTTTGAAATATAAATCCAATCGCTCGAAAAATTCAGACATTAAATATAAAAATCTTTTAGAACAAAAAAATATCAAAGATATTCTTTATGTTAATTACATTTTGTTTCGATCTATTGCAGTATAGAGTTGAAGTTGCTTTAAAATTCTTTAAGTAAATTTCGGAAAGAAGAAAAAGCGAGAAAGAAAAAGAAAGAAAGGAAAAAAGAAAATTAACAATAAGTACAATAAAAGACTTAACTTTTTTTAATTTTTCTGTTATATAGAATAGTGCATTATACGTATTATATGACTTTCTTTGTTTAAATTTTCTAACCTATTTATTTAATTTAAAAAAATATTAAATTGTTGTATGAAAATAATGAAACACGATGATCTGCTTTCGTTAATAATGTAATTCAGTTTTTTGGGAAGGGGTATATACATAATTTATAATTTGTTTGTGTGCTACAATATACAAATAATAATAATAATAATAATAATAATAATAATAATAATAATATAATTGAAATAATAATAATTATTATAATATATATAAAATAATATATATATATAATATATATAATAATATATATAATATTTTGATGATAATTTAAATTATGTTTCTTAATGAAAAATAATTCTTATATTAAAATAATTATTAACTTTTGTTAATATATTGATTATAATTGACTATTATTAAAAATATGACACGGCGAGAGTAACGCGACTTAATAT
>Ga0157363_1004014_pt1 | contig 13475 bp, 17 predicted proteins | sample AttsexASBM1_FD_111477 | JGI IMG/M metagenome (GOLD analysis project Ga0157363, IMG submission 111477) | Fungus gardens microbial communities from leaf cutter ant in Ribeirão Preto, State of São Paulo, Brazil - Atta sexdens ASBM1 | ecosystem: Host-associated > Fungi > Mycelium > Unclassified ...
AAACTCTGCTGGTCAGCATGCCGCTCCCTCACGACCTCTGCTCCAGCGTCCAAAATGCATTCCGTTCACGACTTGCTAGAATATCCGTCCCACATACCACTCAGAACCTCGGAATACTCTCCATCCTCCTTCGTTCCGGTTTTCTCACTTCTCTAACTCGGGGCACTATCGCCTCGCCAGACCCAGAGGCATTTCCTCTCGTTTCTGACTCTCAGAAACGTATATGGGCTCAGCTGAAGTACAGAGAGGATTTACCGGTGTTGAATAAGATGGAGTTGATTAGCAAACCGAGCAAGAGGGTGTATATGGATGTGGGCGAAATTCGGTTGATCTGCTCGGGCAGGAGATGTGGTGTAACACAGCCAATTGGGATGGGTGAGATCGTGGTTGTGAAGACGCATGATAAGGAGAATGAGTGGATTGAGGCGAGGGAGGCATTGGCTTTGAAGTTGGGCGGAGAGGTTATTTGCCGAGCGCGGTGAACTAGAAATATATTCTTGTTTTGGTGCGTATTGCAGGAAGATTGGGGCATTTGTTTTTCATATATATATATATCTCCGCATCATTCGACCTAGAATGGACTTTTGCTGAGCATTCGACTTGTCTCAGTCAGCTAATAGATTATGAAATCTCTGAGATACCTGAAACACGTCATTTTGGCCCACTGTGCAGGCAGACTTGGAGCTATTTCTATGTGTATAGAATCGCCCAAACCCTCCAATCAAAGTCATAATCAAAAAAGTAGGTTATCCTTGCCTTTCCTGCTGAACAAGGCTCTAATCATCCACGGATGTAGCGCACCAATTCCAGGCTCGCCCAGTGACATGGCCTAAACTGGCTGGCTAAAGTGGCATCCGAGGAATCTCTCGATTAACAATGACTAGGCTATACTACAACTTTTATATGTATGTACTTGTTTATACTATAGTACTACTTGGACACGACACCGCGACACGTAGATATGATTATATGGGAAGTGGATAGATGACTTCCTTAAGCGATTTTGCTTTCAATACACTGCATGACATTTACAAGGGAATTCTTTTTCCAAACATAGATGACTAAATATTATGATAGTACTCGTGTACATGACAGACCATCGGAGGTTATTTGTGAAAGAGTGTAATGATAGAGAATATCAAGCTGGGTTAAGCAACATATTCTCCTACCAGCGATATGAACTACGGCACCAGTACTGCATGCTGTCCACAATTCCAGAAGAGTCTGGTTCAGTTCCATGCAATGTAAAGGTTTTCATGATTTTCCACTTCTGATCCTGTGCGATACGTCGAGTAAGACAATGTCACAAGCGGCATGACATAATGGAATATATAAATAGTTAGATTCTCTCAGCGACACACTAGGCGATACGCTGAAGAGAATCCAAGGGTTCCTTACAGGGTGCTGTCAGAGGCAGAGATTGATCGTCTCTTCATGTGGCCTCATGAGACTTCATCAGCACAAGAATCATGATTTAGCAGGTTCAGATAGAAAGCAGTCTCTGAGAAATGTTAATTTTGGTGTCCAGAAACATAGCCGAAAAAGGAAGGAGGAGTTTGCTATGGACGACTATGTCGAGACTCCGAACCTCAAACTGCCTCTGCACAACACTGCTCAGTCTCGCGACAAAGAGCCAGATGACGTCAAAAAACTTCGTGAATGGCAGCAGCAGCGGCTGGAACGCAGGCTGCGAGGCGACTACGAGTCTGCCGTCATTCATCTCTCACAAGTGGTATGTTCTTTTCCTGAATTCTTATTCTTGCCCTCTACTCACGTCGCCATTCTAGATTAACAATAACCTCGACTCACCAGCTCGTATAGCTGCAATACGAATGGAGGGTGCACGCCGCACACGTCATTCATTCCTTTCATTCCTTTTCAGCCCTTTTCTCGTGTCAGATCCAGATCGACCGACCGACCTTCAAAGCACCCTCCGTACAGCTCGCCATATTTCTCACCTCCTCAGCAAAACAGATATCTTCTCAGGCGTGGCTGTGAGAGTCGACCAAGCACGCGACCCTAGTGCCGATTCGAATGACATCGATCTCGTGTTCATCACCCGAGAGCGTGGCCGGCTCTACTTGAACAGCTCAACAGAACTAGGAAACAACGAAGGGACTGCAGTACGTTGCACATTATCTCTGATCTGATATACGCTCATTTTCTTCAGAGCGCAACCGGTCGTATTCGAAACGTCTTTGGTGGTGCAGAAACTTTTGAAGCTAACATTGCGTTTGGTACCAAAACCCGCCGTTCATTCCGTGCCTCGCTCTCTGCTCCTATCTCTCGTGATCTCGACACTATTGCTGAACTCAATACATACGGTCTTGAGCGTGATCTCACATCCTTTGCAAGTTGTTTTGAAGGTCTTCGGGGTGTCAGAGCTGTCGTCCGGGCACGTCCATACCCTAGTCTCCATCTACGCTTACTCATTCGAATCTATGCTCGCACTGACAGAATGGATACCTCGAACGGGGCATGCACGAATTCTCATATGAAGGTGTCACCCGACATCTATCATCGTTAACACCAACCGCTTCACTCAGCATGCGCGAAGCAGCTGGTTTTTCCTCGAAATCATCACTTTCATATACATATACCATGGATACCCGACATGACAAGATTCTCGGCACAAGATTCGATAGAAAAACCTCGCTAGCTTCCGCGCCTGGGATGTATCTCAAGATTCACAATGAGTTAGCAGGATTGGGATTACTAGGAGGAGATGCCAAGTTTTACAAAGGAGAGGTTGAAGCGAAAGTTGGACTTGGTGTTGCTAATGGACTTGTAGGTCTCTCAATATCAGCTACCAAGCCGTAAAATTCACACATAGAATAGACTCTGTCACTCGCAGCGCGCTCAGGTCTTCTCTGGGGTCTTGGTGGATCACGGGGAACACTTTTCTCTGACCGTTTCCAGATTGGTGGTCCAGTCTCTGTACGGGGGTTCATGAATAACGGATTAGGTCCGTGCGACGGTTGTAAGTATTCTCATGGTCTTCTTTGCCCTTTGTTCAAGAATATTTCGTGCAGCCGATTCGTTAGGTGGAGACGCATACTGGTCCCTTGGGGCATCCATCATCTCCGATATACCAAAGAAACCCTTGTGGCCAGTTAAACTACATGGCTGGGTCGATGCCGGTAGATTGGAAGGGATAGACAGAAGCACGTGCCTTCTCCCCTCTCCTAGGCTTTTCTCCTGCTTATATCTCTTGATCTATAGCTCGACCACCGAAGGAATCTCTCACGGCTCTCCAATCCTCGTTCTTCCAGCGTCCTAGTATATCCGCTGGCTTAGGGCTCATCTACAAATTTGATCCTATCCGTGTTGAAGTTAATTTTGGTTTGCCGTTGGTAAACAGCGCCGGCGAGAGAGGAAAGAGGGGTGTGCAGGTTGGAATGGGGTTGGAATTTTTGTAGTTTGATGTGAGTTAGTCCTGGTATGGAGTCAGGATAGACGGGCAAAATATAGAGAAGGAGGGAAAAAGTAACAGCTGAAATGGGTGCAGTTGCTCAACTACATTTTGAGATCCCTAAGGTGGTCTACAGGATGGACAGGCCAATGATGCTTCTGGCAGTAGGGAGAATATTAGAAGGAACCATTGAAAATAATAAAGTTGAGGGACTTACTTCCCCAGGATCAACTCCAGGACCACTCATAACATAACTTTCAGGCGCAGGTGGATTTGCTCACATCGGATCACTGTCGTCGTCATTAATCCCACCCTTATTTAATGAATGAAGACGATGACCAGATGCTGCGTGGATGTTGTGTGGGCAATGAAACCTTACAGCCGATTCAGAGGCAAGTGGTTTTGTGGCCGATTTGTGGCCGATTTTGCGGTCGAATATCAGAATCCCGTGTCCAAGAGTCTCGGCTCGGCTTCTAGACAATATCATCGTCCACAGCAACGCTTTTACGATGCCATTCTGGACGACTGTAGACCATCCATCCACAGATGATGGAAACTCATGCATGTCCATTCATTCGCCCAATCCATCAATGATACATCGATATAATCAGGACTCGTATTCGAGCACGACGGTTTGAGGTGGTTTCAGGGCAGGGACCCTGCCTGGCCTTGAACTGGGCTGGACGATTCATATCAAGTTTTGCCCCGAAGCGCTCAATGAGTGTAGCACCAAGTTGTCCTGTTCTCTGCCACAATCTGTGCTGTGGCGCTAGCTTGAGGGTAGCGTTGCTATACATAGTGTATGATAGAGACTTCACCCTATTAAACCGTCGCCTATTGGATACTAGGAGTGGGCCTGGTCCCTCAGGAAGTAGATCCTCTCGAGCTGTAACTACTTTGACAGTGGATTGTCAAGTGAGAGGGTCTGTGGAGGCAGTGGATGCCTTTGGATGTGGTCACAGCTCTGTGGTGGAGAAACACGAGTCAGATAATGGCTGTCTTCATGGTCTTGTGCTGTTTCCAATGTAGTATCAGTTTCTAATGGCAGAAAGCAGAGGGAGAAGTATCAAGGGGGCTTCATGGCTCAGAGAAAGCTGAAGACTTGGGGTATGCAGTTTGATAGGTGATCGATAGTAATGATGGCTCTCGAGTTGATTCTTCCTACTCTTGAAGTTTATATTTTGCTATTAATACATTAGAATGTAGAATAAGAATGAAGATAAATAAAGAACAAAAAGCTCTAGTATCTAGTAGAAACCTGAAACACATCAAGACTCCCTACTCCCAGCTGCCTAAGTGATCCCCGTCATTTGTCAGGCACAGTTCACACCAGAGGTAAAAGTCCGCAAAGTGGACTCGGAAATGTGTGAACTTGTGGAATGACCTTGGCTTCAGCTTATGTGCTGTGCTGTCTGTCTGCTGTGTGGTCACAACTTCTGAAAAGAGAAAGAAGTCCAAGATGGAAGCGAGTGCTGATTAGTGTGTTGCTGTTGAACACTGGGGATCGAGTTCAATAAGAGTTATCTTTGTTGATTATCAGACTAGCAAATTACAGTGTAACTACTAGTCTTATATACAGGTACATACTATAGGAGATGCTTGGGGTTTCAGTGGTATAGCCCCTATTGCCCCAAGTGGAGGTTTTAGTATTGAGATACTGACAGGAGTACAACTCTGCCATGGAAGACTGAGCCAGATTGGAGTATCTCTGTCATGACCTTTACTCATAGAGCTCAGGTTGCACCTTAGATAAAGACTTGAGATGAAAATGGGAAGATGTATAAGTGGTAAAGCATAAGGATACAGGATAGTATCTACACTATATATATGAGACAGACACGAGGAAATAGGTTGTAGTCCATAAGGCAATCAAGTTATAGTACATGAGAATGAAGCAAGGATAGAGCACCTACTGCATGAGGTGCTGACTGAGACTACTTCAGTACAGCTGATCGTGTCATCATTATCCTTAGCCCTTCTCCATGTTGCATTCTCAAGGTATCGATCATAACAATCTCTATCATAGAAGACAGAATCTCCAGATTGTTGCATCACCACTGCATGGGCATATTGCAAGGAAGGTGGGCTTTTAGATTAGATGTTGATAAGGAGTATTACTGCAGTGATGTATTTTCTAGATGGGTGGACTTGGCATATGACATCATTCTCCAGTGCCAGAGAACACTTTCTATAGCTAGTAATATAGTATCGCAACTAAGAATAGAGTAATATCCTGGGATATTAGTCATATAGCATACTAATCCAGCCACAATCATAAATAATAACTTGTGCTCTCAAATCTTATCTAGTGTAGATTGACTCTCTATTCATGTTATAATTCAATGATCTTAGGGTTGATCAAAGAAAGGAACCTTGTATTTGGGTTAATACAAGAGAACTCAATGGAGTTCTTAGTACAGCATATCTACTTATATAACTAACTAGTGATGGTCTGTGCTCAACTATTTCTAGTCTGTCCTGAAGACCATGTGTCAGCCATGAGATTGACATGTGTTGTACATATTGTATGATATTATTATTCTTGAACCTTCTATCCTGTTCCTTGTGTTCCTGTGATCATGTGACCATTACTGTGACTGATGTGTGACAGTATGATGGTGACATCACTCTAACCCTAACCCTAGATCTAAGAAGAAAAGAAACAGAAACAGAAAAAGAAAAAGAAAAAGAAAAGGAATCCTAAATAAAAAAATAAGAGTCCAAGCTTCACATGTCTGACAATTCACTCCTCAGACATTCTTGCTAAGTGTTCCATTATCTCTATAGAATTCTCTTTACATATTCAAAGACTTTATAAACCCAGGATAATTGCTTACAGCCTTTATTCCATAGATACTATCTTAAACAGAGTACATTAGTATGTAAGTCAGATAGTCACACTGTAAATCCCTATCCTGAAAATCAACTAAAACTAAAACTATCTTCTAGTGTTGACAGCAACATATCTCACCATCTTTGGGTAGATTATCTAAGATCTCTTTAGCCAAATATGTGATCAGTATGATGAGTAGAAGCACAGCATATAAGCTAAAGCCAAAGGTTATTTATCATCTGTGTTCTATACATCACAGATAACATATGTGTTATGCTTTATCTGTCTTTTGTGTACTCTCTGCAAACCTTAATTACTAAGATATAAACTGTACCTAACAACCATACTAGATTCAGAACAAATGTCATAAGACTTGACTTGTAAGAGTAGATTATGGTTCTTTCTAGACTTGTCCAAATCTCATCTTCAATGTCTTCCAAGAAAATATGTTTACTTGACCTTGTTGAAAAACTAGCCACTGGCCCATTCTAACCCATTTTGACTGTTTCTAAGGCAGAATTATATTTCTTACTACATGAACATATCTATTCATCCAAATCAGTAGCTATATATTAGTTTCTTAAAAGATCAGTCACCACTTGGCCCACCAGCTGTGACTAGATACTTGCTCAGGTCATCATCTGTCATCTCTGCAGGTTTGTTTCTGATGTAAAACTTCTAAACAGTGATCTTTGTTGCTTCAGGAATAATGAATAAGATATGGCTACATGCACTCCAGATCTGGCCAGTGCCTATTTGCTCGTCATATTCCAGTGATTTTTCTCCGAATATTTGGGAGCCTCCTCTGAAGAGCTATGACAATGTCAACGAAGTTGTACCGCCGCATCTCCAATGACAACGAGGGTCGGCATTCCATTTCAAGGGTTCTCATTAACAGTCCAGTTTCTTCATGAGACTAGTGGGTCTGCTTGATAGGATGGGTTGTATATAGCTACAGGTGAGGCCTTTTCTACGAGGCGTTGTATGACTTGGAAACAAATAGGGGTCTCTTGGAGCATGGCACTCACCAACTCTACTCAACTCGATTGGCTCCACGTTGTTTGCGGCCATGTTCTACCCATTGTTGCAAAAGCATTCAGGAGGAATCCAGCGCTGACTGTGCAAGCACTAGCAGATGAAGTAATGGGTTGAGGGTGCTTTCCTGCTGATTGTAGAATCTCACTGTGGTTGTGCGGAGCCACAAGGCCATTGACCTCGGAAAGATTATTCTAAGTCTAAGCACCGCCTCACGTGACCCATGTTGGGTCATGAATCAAATTGTAACATGATACGACGACTGGATCTTCTCTTACCCCTGGGTCTGACGGAAGGACATTAAAGGAGGATAATGTTCTTCATGGGACCCTCATGTGTCATGGCCTATTCAGATACACTTGTTGCGCACTTGATGCGTGAGTCGCTCACGGTCTGATCAGTATTCGAAGATGAATACAACGTCGCAATTAGTACATCTTCGGTGGTGCGACATTGATTCGGAGCATGTCAACTCTGAATTCACCATGCCATGTTTTCCAGGGGTTTTAGGTTGTCGAAACCCTCTGAGTGCTCTCCCAACTCTGCCAGCACATCGCTCACAAAAATATCAATATACCTACTTCTGTTGTTTCCTCGTACAACGCAAGTCTCTGAAGGCCTCTGGAGTGCCAGGGCTGTCATCTGGCCATGCCGCAATAAGACCGAGAATTATCACAGTGAAAGAAGCTCTCGCCGGGCCGGCAAACAAAACTTGTCCACCTCTAGACCCATGACACAACTTTCGCAACTACCAAACCGCTAAATACAGGAGTACAGAAGCACGGATACTGCCCTTGAAGGTGTTCTGATCGAAGTTTACTCGCATCCGCTGGTCATATGTCAAATACGTAGACCCCAAACCTTGAGAATTCTTTTTCCTTGATCAGCGCCAGGCCATAGTTGGAAGAGGTCTTCATTGCCTATGGGAAAGGCAAGAACATCCCAATTTATAAAGTGTGAGAGAAAGCCCTTGGAACCAGCCATTTGTCTCTGTTAATTGTAGTCCCGCTGCCCTTGGAGTCCACGTTGCCCTTTTTTTACGGTCACGGAGACCTTGCTGACCGAGAATGTGCTTCCAACGGCCGCCCCATTCAGGAGAAAGGAGGAAACCTCCGCATCATGATTCTCTACTCAACCAATTGATTTGTTCCTCCCTTCTCGGTGGCTTCGGGAGAAGCAAGCTCCGCAAACTACACATGGCATGTCGATCATATGCTTGACTCTTGGCTGGTCACCAGTCCCAGGGAAGCGAAAACAACTAATTCGAAAAAATGACTTGGAAGATGGCAGCTGCACGGAGAAATTCTCCGGTCCACCTCATAGAATGAACAACTGTGAAACACATATATAAACCTTCGCATGCCGCCACTGTGTCTCTTGACGTTCTGTGTCCCCGATTCTGACTGAACATTATCGATGATCAAAACAGGGTGGTCCTTCTTTACAGGTGCTATACTGGGCCTGGTCGCGTTGGTGAATGCTCAGACAATCTCTGTCAGCTCAACCGCGAGCCACCCGATCCCAACGATGCTATGTAATTTTCTAATCCATCTTCAATTGTTTTCTCCAGTTGTTGACTTCACTTGTAGGGGGTTTTATGTTTGAGGTATTTCAACATAGCACTCATTTGGATACACGACGCTGAATTTTATCCTGCTGTTCATCTAGGATATTAGTGTAAGTACATTCATCTCCAGGAACTTGAGTACTTTACCCACGATGGCTTAATTTTCAGCATGTAAGTTGTTCAGCAATGCGAAATGCTCTATTTCTGCTCAACACTCGGACATAGAGCGGGGATGGCGGTCTCTATGGTGAACGTATGTAAATCCTCGAATGGAAGACAAAACTCATGGCTAACTTACATATTAGTACTCCAAAACAGAGCCTTTCAACTCGTAACTCCCGGCTCTGGTAATGCATTGAACTCGTGGTCTGCTGTCAACGGGGCTACGATCAGTGTCATTCGGGAGAGTACTCCCATCTCCACCGCCCTTCCGAATGCTTTGCACGTCGTCATCCCCACAGGGCGTAATGGAGGTGTTGGTTTTGCGAACGCCGGTTTTTCAGGTACTTACCGTCAATATTCAACATTTTTTTGATGCTAGATGCCTTCATAGGTATTGCAGTGACTTCTGGTACAACATATACGGGCTCTTTCTTCTATCGCTTCCCCGCTTCTTCAGGCTTTAGGGGTTCTGCCACAGTATCTTTACAATCCTCCTCTGGCTCGACTCTTGGGGACACTACCGTCTCGTTGTCTGGAGCACAAACATCCTGGGCACAAGTTAGCTTCAGCATCCGTGCCAACAGTACTCCTGGTGACCTGAACAACCGCTTCGTTATAACTCTAGACGGCGGAAGTGCCGCTGGCCAAACGATCAACTTCGGACTACTCTCTCTTTTCCCGCCTACATTTAGGAATCGGCAGAATGGAATGAGGAACGACATAGCCTCTGCATTAGCAGAAGTGGGACCTTCTTTCTGGAGGTTCCCTGGTGGAAATAATCTGGAGGGCGACACTGTTGATCAGAGGTGGCAATGGAACGCGACTGTTGGGCCTCTACAAAACCGTGCTGGACGTCAAGGTGACTGGGGTTACATTAACACCGAGTACGTTGGTGAAATTTTCTCAAGGAAGTCCTGAATGCCGACTCTTTACAGTGGCCTTGGTCTTTTCGAATATCTTCTTTGGTGTGAGGACTTGGGCGCGGAGCCCATTATGGCTGTTTGGTCAGGTAAGTGGAGTTTATGTCCATCCAAGACTAGGAATTCACTGGACTTGAAGGATTTGCACTCGGTGGTACTAGTGTAGCCCAGAACCAGCTCGGGCCTTTCATCCAGCAATCGATTGATCAAGTAAGATAATTGGATACTCGTCAAATTCCTGGCTTGACTGCGGAGATAGATCAACTTTGTGATTGGAGACGACAGTACGGAACCAGGTGTGTAGTATGTCATCTCGTTCAATGGATATTTGGCTGAGGAGACACTTGAGGTCGTCTGAGGGTGTCACTCGGTCATCCGGACCCGTTCAAGCTGACCTATGTTGAAATCGGAAACGAGGTGAAACATTTCACCCACGTTTCCTAAGAACATTTGAATACTTATTTAGTTGTAGGACTTTTTCGCTGCTAACACCTATACTTTCCGGTGGACCACCTATGCAAACGCACTCAAGAATGCTTTCCCTCAGCTCCGTGAGTCTGATGTGCAGATCAATAAAGTATACCTAATGCTTGTTTTCGTACACTTAGACTTTATTGCAACCACTGACGTCAACAGTCCCGTCCTGACCCCGAAGCCGACGGAATATGATGTCCATGTATATCAGACACCCAGTATGCATGCTGTTCAAATTCGATGTGTTGATATACTTAGAACAAATCAGCTTGGTTCGCGCAGAATTCGTTCTTCTATGATGGCTTTGCTGTGCGTGGTCAATCAATACAGAGAAGAATCCACTAAGCATATTCAGAGGGATGGCACCCATTACTTTGAGGTAAGTTGAGATAAGAGTCTCTAAGTCTCTGTTTGAGCAGAGACATCTAGGGTGAATACGCCGCCATCTCAACGAACCCAAATGATATTTTCGGTCCTCCTTCTGATGGTCGTCTCATTTTCCCGACAGTAGAGAGTATGTCACCTCAACGTGATAATCCCAAAATATTGCATCAACTAGTTTATCCGCAGGTGCTGCTGGCGAGGCTGCGTTCATGACAGGATTAGAGCGCAACAGTGACATTGTGTATGCCCCACCTACCTACCTACTGCATTTTTTTGGGATTTAAATTGACTGCGCTCTTAGATTCGCTGCATCCTATGCACCTCTTCTCGGGGTAAGTAGCTTACGGGACTGGTTTGTTCTCGATATCTCATGAGTTTTCATTAGCATGTTACCAATAATCAATGGGTAAAGTCCTAATTCTTTTGAGAGGCGTCCCTGTTCAATTGATTTCACAAGACCCCCAATCTTGTTGCTTTTGAGTGAGTGTTACGACTCTTCTCCACATGAGTATTGACAAGTTCTATGCCAGTGCCGGAAACGTTTACCGGTCAACGAGTTTCTACGTTCAGAAACTCTTCAGCCAAAATCGTGGTGATCAGTATATCCCAAGTACCTTGCCTTCGAGTACTGGGACTGTGTTCTGGAGTGTCGTTCGCAAGACATCTACTGGCCAACTGATCATCAAGGTTATCCTTCTTCTTTTGAAACCCACTTTCACCACTTCACTGACAAGTGTGTGTCGAGTAGATTTCTAACACGGGCAGCAGTGCGGCTCGCCTTACGTTTAACTTGGCGTTCAATAACGTAGCGACAAGCGGTACTGCGCAAGTTCTTACTGGAGTTCCTACCAGTAGCAACACTCCCCAGAACCCCAATCTTATCACACCTCAAACCAGTAACATCAGTACTGGGAAATCGTTTACGTACAATGCTCCAGCTGTCAGTGTCAATGTTTTGACCTTTGGTGCCTCTTAAAAATACCTCACCGTTTCCTTCCACTCTCCCTATTATGAATCGATTTGAGCGTGATCTCTTTGTAAATTGATATACTGCAAAAATGAAAGTAACTTTGTGATCAAGTGGATACTGAAGCTTCACACTTTGAATTCCAAGCAGTTTTATTCAAGTTTGATTCACCGTGTTATCCAGTCCGACATCCTAGGTCAGTACATTGAATTTGTTATCTACTATCCACGTCGAGGAGATTCTCGCGTCACCGACAAACAGCAAGTAATAACGTACACGTTTGACCATCACAACGCGAAATGGGCGGGAAGTCTAATGCAATGGGACGAGGAGAGCAGAATCCACAACCCTTGAGCAGATAGATATAGGTCCAGCGATTGGCCTATAGGTAATGATTGTGTTCGGATACCAGAATTCACTTCCTTGCTTACGGCATCCCTCTACTGGCCATAATCTTCTCTCGTGCCAGTCGCATCGTCTCTCTCAATTCAGGGCTCTCCCATTTGTTCTCGTTCTCCCTTGTAATGACAGCATCAGCAGAAAAGGTTTTCGCATGCGTTCGTTTTGGCGTCGTAGGAACATTCATAGCATTTGTTATCGATAGCGAGTGGTTTGAGCTATTCCAGGAATCGCAAAAGGGATCTTGGACTCGAGACCGTTTCGTTGCGCGACGAAGGGAGCCTGCTCTTCTTATTGATGATGCGGGCTGATGGTGAGGAGGGTAGCGATCATTTTCTTCTTCCCAAGCACTACTGCCATCGTCAACCTCATCTTCTCTTGCATCGCTCATTACTACTACCTCTCTGCTCAGTGCCCGCTTTCCCTCCTCGATCAGCCGCGCCAGCCTGTCTTGAATCCAATCCATCTAGGAATCTCGTCAGTCTTAAAGCGAAACCCAAGATGCAAAACACACATGATCATCGCCATTATCTTGTCCCGGATCAGGCTCGACAGGTGTGTGACTACTAGGTCCTACGCGTTCAGGACTTGGGGCAGTTTGAGGCCGAAAGACGCGAGTTCTCCGTATTCTCTTCCCACTACGATGGACAATCTTTCTACGTGGCGTTGTTACTGTGGTGCTAGGAAATGGTCGGGATGCAGATACAATGGGATGGGATATGGGTGTCCATTCACGTTCCTGATAGGGTGGTGGAGGTGGAAGTTGATGGGAAGATCCATTTTCAGAATCAGGGCTGGGATCTGCGGCTTCGACAGCGTGAGTCTCTTTGTCATGACCTCGCCAACTTGAAGGTAGCGGACACAACATCAGTTCTCTGACCTGGTTGAATCAAGAGACGATAGATAGAAAAGACTCACAGTCGGTAGACAGTAAGCCCGACTGCCGTTCCGATAAGTGCAGCATTGACTGCTGTTGAGACGATGGAACCGGCTAGACCACGACGCTTTTTGCAGGGAGGGGAGAGATCTATAAGGAAAAGGATGTTTTGCATCAGCATGACTGTTCAGAAGGATTGCGATGTTAATAATAATAATGGTGACTGCACCGAACATGTGTGCCGAGCATGGAGAGCACGAGCCCTGCCTGGAGCGCGAGGCAGAGGACGGAGTGAGGCATCAAGTCCATAGTTTAGCAAGCGAAATACAGCGCACGCACCTTGGTCATGCATACCCTTTGAGGGAGGACCATGATAGCCGCTCGTAGAGACCAGGGTTGTAGACGATTGACTGCCAATGGATTCAACAAGTTCAGGTTCCCAGCC
>Ga0157363_1004015_pt1 | contig 13475 bp, 10 predicted proteins | sample AttsexASBM1_FD_111477 | JGI IMG/M metagenome (GOLD analysis project Ga0157363, IMG submission 111477) | Fungus gardens microbial communities from leaf cutter ant in Ribeirão Preto, State of São Paulo, Brazil - Atta sexdens ASBM1 | ecosystem: Host-associated > Fungi > Mycelium > Unclassified ...
CGCGCGCGCGCGCGCATGTACCATTTTAAATAATGAAGATAAATGATTAAGATTTTTCGAAAATTATGATAGATACGGAAAAATGTTCCAAACAAAAACAGTTCCAAATAAAAACAGTTATATTCAGAAGGAGACATAAAAAGGTATCATTGATTTGATTTTATGTGGCGTTAAAGATAGATCAAGGTCACAGGGATTTTTCTTTATGGAACATTCTATTTTTGATGGCAGACTCTAATGGCAGACTAATAGCTAATGTTAAGAGCTTTTCAAAACATTGTAATAAAATTATCTTTCATTACGTACTTTTCGAGTTACAAGGCTTGAAAGTTCAGTACCGCCAGCATTAGCATTACGCAAGGTGTCCACAGCTAAAACCTCTTAAATGTTGTTCGGAATCATGTCTGGATAACATTTGTCAAGATCAATCATTTGTCAAGGCCATTAGAAATTATTCCTCTTATTTTCATTTTTGCACTAAAAATTCATTTTTACATAAAAATGAAAATAAGAGATACAACCTCTGTTGGCTTTGATAAAAGATATCTAGGACATGATCTTGAACAGTATTCAAGAAGTTTTAGCCGTCGGTTGGACATCTTGGATAATACCGGCGATACTGTACTTTCAAACATCATAACTCAAAAAAATGTATTGTAATGTATTTTAATGTATTTTATACTATAAGAAAAAATATTTTCTTATAGCATTCTGAAAAGCTCTCGACACCAGCTATTAGATTCTGCAATGAAAAATAGGATATTTCATTAAAAAAAATCGATTTGACCTTGATGACATTATTCAAGGTCAAATCAATAGTACCTTTCCTCCTTCGAACCATATAACTTTTGTTTGAAACATTTTTCCGTATCTACCATATAATCATAGTTAAAATGCATTATTAAAAATGGGACATTCTATGTACGTGCGTGCGCACGTGCACATAAAGGAGGGAGAGGGATAGAGAAAGAGAGAGAGAAAAAGCGAACGAGCGAGCTCAATTAAATATAATTTAATACATCAACACATAAATAAAGTTTACTTGAATCGCCATTTACTCTGTGATTAAATTATAGATTAAATATGCTTGGATTTATAAACTTTGTAAACTAAATTTTGTAAAGTCTTCTGTGCCTTTAGTATGAATCTGTGTTATAATTGATACATCAGTATGAGAATTTTGGACTTAAGAATTTAAAATACATATATGCGCGCGCTCACACAAATTTTTCCTTTTTTTCTTTTCATACAAAGCAATGGAACGATCTCATATCCTTCCTATTATATAATCTATTATTACCTAAGCATAGAGAGAGGACAGAAGAGAAATAAGCCGAATAAATTAAATATTATATTACTGTGACACGATGTAAATTTAAAAAAGGATCAGTATATATATATATCTAAATGCATTCAATAATATTTTATTATATTCCTAAGACTTTTTTTATGTATATTACAACATCTCTATCAAACAATATATTTCACGAAAGCATAAGTGATTCTACGATATAAAATCCAATCTCGCCAAAAATATTAATTAAAATGATATACAATAATCGATTCATTTGGCAATAAAAGAACTGGTTTGTAACAAAAGTATTGTACGAAATCGTACAACTGATCCTACACGTGTTGCTTTTTCTATCTTTATATATCGAGGTAATAAGGTTTATATTTGTATGAAAAAAAAACCAATATAATCTATACATATATATTTCATAGACGTGTAATAAAATTACGTGAAGAAAAATATACAAGTTTCTGTACACAATTTATGATAAATATCCTATAATCATATCCATATATATCTATAGCAAATCTCGTCTTTCGCACTCATCTCAACACGTTAACAAGCTTATAAATTTTCATTTTCTTTATTTTTGTAATCCTTATATTAACAGTATAGAAAGATTTTTGCGATAATTATATTAATATATCACCTATTGTTTTCAGTCTTAGGTGTTTGGTTATTTAAATATTTAGCATGTTACATCTAAACAAATACTGTACTGTTGGTCCAATCCCATATAGCAGTCAGAAATCAAGTAGAATACTAACTTTGTTGTTCCTAAAATAAATGTTGAAATTTGTATTTCAAGAAACTCGTAGAGATATGCTCGTATGAGAAAAGCTGTTATAGACAAATTAATGAGTTATTTACCCAAGCTATTAGGTGCAGTAAATTGTAATTGATGATATTTCTGCTGATTGTTTATACCAGACACCCTCTTTAGAGCCCATAATTCTTTATTCTGAATGTCTCCTAATATCAAAAACCAACTTTCATCCTTTCCTTTCAAAAACATTGGACAGTATGCTTTCAAAACTTTAGAATTATTCATTCTTTTCAATCCAATAGTTAATGTATACTCCTCATTCCGTCGAACTGCTATGAAATCATCGTTATTAGACTTCAGCATTATCTTTCTATTTTCAATGTTGATATCCCAAGAATTCTCCAACATTAAATCAACGGATATTATCGGCATATCTCTGATTACTTGATGTATCTAGAAAATAGATGTTTCGACTTTTCAAAATAATATTTTTTATAACATGTAAATATTAGACAGATATCTTTCCAATTTTATTACCTCACGTATTTGATCTATTCGATATTCTCCTTCACGTAAAACTTTTGCAAGTCTGTTATAATTGTCGTATGTTATGGAGCATAATATTGGAAGAGCCATCGACAATGATGAAAACAAGCATAAATCTTCCGTCCTTATATGCGGTAACGTCATTATTGCAGATTCATCTATCCATCGTGCTTGCACAATCATTTGAAACAGTTGCGTTATCCTTAATGTGCTTGTTAACCATCCACGTTCTGCGACTGTGTCGATCATTGCCTGAAAATTTTTTTCTATTAGTATAATCAGTAATTAAATCTAAATGTATATACGTATAAAAGACGTTACTATGCCATATATCTTAGTTAATCTTATATCTTAGTTTATATATCTTAGTTAATTAAATTCATACCTGTATTATTCTGATTGCTTGATCGAGCACTGATTTCAGATCAGTGATATAATCGGTGCAAGGTAGTTGTAGTCTTGAGAAATGAGCTTGCAGCAAGAAAAATGCTTTTGTATGTGGAGAATCGTACTGATTTGAGGAATAACGGCACAGCTTTGCTAGTTCCCTGTTAAATAACATTTATAAAAAAGAAAAGTAAGCAAAAGAAGCGCGACTTACTTATCTCTTCCAAGACTTACTCATTCAATAATTCCTCGTTATGTCGTACAGGTAATTCGTTGTATTCATATGAGTTGCAGAGTATACGTAAATACTGATCTAACGTCAAGTTCTCCTCTAGCGATTGCATAAACATCAGCATTGTATTATGCGACAAATAATAGAATGACGCTATCTTACCCATCGGTAATGAAAGTAAAATTTGTTCATCCTAGATAAAAACATATCAGGAAATTTATCTATTGTAAATTATTATTATGCTATTCCAATAGATTTTATCATCGTAACCGATACCTCATCATAATCGATACAATGCGAATCCATTAACGATTTTACGGTGGTTTCTACCAATCTCGAGAGATATTCATTGATATAATAAGGCTCCAAGATATCCAGATCATAATATTTCGGATTTTTCATCAATCTTCGAAAATAATATGTCCACGTTAAATAATCGAGAAACTCTTGTTTGTTCTTGATGGTACCAGCGACAATTTCAGCATTAATATGATCAGGTAACACTCCCATCAGACTCGATTCCACGGGAAACGGTTCGTATAAAAATTTCTTGTAAAAATTTTTCTTTAAGTCATGCACAAGAACGACCGCCACACCAGAATCATCAAATTGCGGTCTGCCAGCGCGACCCATCATTTGGAGAACGTCCGTTATCGGCATATCTACGTAACGCTTTAGTTTGCCATCATAATATTCCGTACCCTTTATCACCACCAGATGAGCAGGGAAATTAACACCCCAGGCCAAAGTGGCTGTCGTGATTAGTACCTAAATTAACAATAGCTCAATGCAATTACATTCAAACAATGTATGGAATAGTCACTTTTATAATTTTTTTCTTGCATAATTATACAACTATGCAAAAAAGTGTATAGAAAGTATATATGTATAAAAAAAAGTTGGTAAATTTTATTTCATAAAAATAAATCTTTGTTGTTTGCATACTATATTATGCATTGATAAGACGGATTGAATTTGAAATACAATTAAAGGTTGCTGTTGAAGGTTGCATGTATACCTGTATCTTATTATTGACAAATAATTCCTCCACGGTTCTCCTGTCTCTGTCTTGAAGACCGGCATGGTGAAGGCCAATTCCAAAGGCGAGTGTGAGTTTTAGATTTGAGTCATTTATATTTTCCAGAATGTCGTTCATTTGTTCTTCCGGCATATGTAACCATTGCTTGGGATTATCCTCCGCCGCGAGATAGGCAATCAGATCGAGAGCGGACAGGCGAGTTTGCCTGCGAGAGGAGACAAATACGAGAGAAGGACTAGTGGGTGCATGTTGCCTGATCGCCTGAAAGGTTGGTCTGTTCATGGTTGCCATCCGGGGACAATAGTGTTTACCAGGAAATCCGCTGATGTGAACCTCCAGTGGCACTGGTCTCACGGACGGCCGGAAATTATAGAGACCCATCTCTTTGATACCGAGCCAATTGGCTAGATCTATCGCGTTGGCCAGCGCGGTCGAGAGCCCGATGATTCTGACCTTGTTGTGCGTGTGCGAGGATATGAAATTGGTACGGGAGATGATTACCTCGAGCACTGGACCGCGATCTTCGCCCAACAAATGAATCTCATCGATCACTATAAGTGCCACTTTCTTCACGTAGCTTCGTGTTTGCCAACTTCGACTGATACCATCCCACTTCTCAGGCGTCGTAACGATCACACTCGCGCCGGCTATCATTTTTATATCGGGTGATACGTCTCCGGTCAGCTCCACCACCCTTTTACCTAGTCGTTTCTCCAGTCGTTCCTTCCAGTCGTTTATGCGTTCCCTGACCAGAGCTTTCAGGGGCGCTATGTAAACGACCTTCTGATCGGGATTCTGTTTGAAAACGCGAAACATAGCAATCTCCGCTGCAATTGTTTTCCCCGAGCCAGTCGGAGCACCGAGAAGAACATTGTTATCCGTGTGATATAGACAATGAAAGATTTGCGTCTGTATTGGATTAAAATGGGAAAAATTATATAAGCTCTCAAAGTTTGTATTTTTGAGAACAGTTATCGGTAACGGTTGTAATTCTAGCAGATCTGTGTGCGGGGGATGAGTCTCTGGCAGAATGAGATCATGAAAAGTCAAGGAAAACGTAGCTTCGCAACCGAGCCAATGATCGCTTGTGATTTTGACGAGATATAGCGTCGGTAATGATTCGGACAATGGTATAGTCATGACGAGTTCTTGCTCGAGGTTCTGACAGACCATCTTCTTCGTTAGTATAAAATACTCATGATGATAAATAAAATTATTATCCGGGTCCTCAATCCATATCCAGAAAGCTTGCGAATTCTTCCCATGAATCTTGTCATTCCAGCGAAACCGTGACGTTAATTTAAGCCGTATCCTTAGGATGGTGCGCGTAATGGGCTGTAAGCTGTATTCTACGTCCAGTGCCGGCAATTCGTCACAGCACTTTTTCACCATTATCGCCGCGTGTTGATTCCGTAAAATATTTCCAATTTCCTTCACGTCGATCTCTTGCAACCGATAGATCTCCAAGTTGCGTGACTCGATCTTGTCGATCACTTCCATTGAGAGGCAGTCGAATTGGCGCAATGGTGTAAACATGTCCCATTGTTGCGCCTCGAACATCTTTGCCATCTGCAACAATCGTCCGGCCATTATTGCGTTATTACGTCTAAGCATAATCTCGAAGAGCGCTCTGGCTATTCGCAAAGCATTCTGCGTGACATAAGCCTGATCGGATATCAATGAGGCTGTGTTCACTCGGCCCCTGGACAGATACGTTTGCAGCAATATATTGACTTTGCCATGGACGTTCTCCACACCGCCCTGTGGTATGAGCTCGCATTCTTCTATCAACTCATCTAACTCGTCCACCTCGTCGTCTCGTACCTTGAGCTGTTCAAATTCCTGAGCGTGTGATATCATCGCAAGAATCTCTGTCTCGGTCATGAGATCCTTCTGGAGTTCGTTGAAGATCTCGACCGTGTCATACTTGAGATAATAATGGCTCGCAATACGTCCCAAATCAGTCGCATTGAGATCACCGGTGCGTGCATCATATCTGATCATCTGCGCTTTGTCCAATGCCTTCGCGGCGACGTCGATGAGCTCCTTCCGCTTCTTTTCGAGATTCACGTCATTCATGAGGTTCTGATAGACCATGCCATACGCCTGAAAGTTCAATTTCATTCGTACAAAGAGATAGGTGTAGCTTAACCATTCGACCGCTTCTGTTACGTTCGATATCGTGCCTAATGCTATTTCAGCATTCAAATTGTCGGCTAAGTATGTGATGAAACTACTCTCGATCGGTATTTGATTCGTCAACAGTGAGAGATAGTGAGACAGCTTGCTATGCGAGGTAATGATGACCGCGTGTCCCGACTTGTCGAATTGCGGCCTGCCAGCGCGACCGAAGATCTGCAATACATCCAGGATACCCAGGTCCACGTACGAGCCATGCTTGGAATCGTAAATCTCAGTTCCACGTATGATAACCGCATGCGCAGGTAGATTTACGCCCCAAGCTAGCGTGGCAGTGCACACCAACACTTTAATCAGACCGTCAGAAAAGTATTTCTCAACGAGATTCCTATCAGAGCGCAGTAAGCCAGCGTGATGTACCGACAGTCCACTGTTGAACAGCTCACTAAGATACTTGTTGCGCGACTTTGGAAAGGCCTTGTTTATATACCTTGCCTGTCCGTCGGATAGAAAATACTTGTACGTATCGTTTTTTAACGCCAGCTCCTTCAGGACGTTCGCCATTCTAACGGTGGCGTTTCGCGCATGCACGAATATCATGACCTGATGGCCCTGCCGCACCATCTCCACGACGTTTCTGTAACACATCAAGTCCATGTCGCTCATCTGTTGCATCGGCTTAATAGCCTTTACGCCAATGAAAGTTTGGCTGAGGGGCACTGGTCGGAAACGATGATCAAAGTAGAATAATCCCTTGTGTGGATTGACGCGCAAAAATCGCGCGACATCCACGTAATTTGGAAGCGTCGCAGACAGTCCGACTATCCTAATCATACTCTGCGATGACTCCACCTGACGCAGAGTTCTTGCAACCAGCGCTTCTACAACAGGTCCCCTGTCACCATGCAGCAAATGCACCTCGTCGATAATGAGCAATCTCACGATACTAGTGAGAGAAATATCGCCCGTACCTTTCCTCGTGACGACGTCCCATTTTTCCGGCGTAGTCACTATCATCTGGGTCTGTTGAATCTCTTGTTTCGTCAATTGTATATCACCAGTCAGCTCGCGAACGCACACACCTAGAGGATAGAGTTTTTTGCTAAAGTTTGCGGTCATTTCCGCCGCTAGAGCCTTCATTGGCGCGACATAGATTATCTTAAATTGATTCTTTTGTAATTGTCCGTCTTGAATATTCTGTTTCAATTGATGCATCACAGTCAGCATGGCTATGTTTGTCTTTCCCGCTCCAGTCGGAGCGCAAATTAGTAGATTCTCATTAGTGTTGTACGCCGCGTCGAAAACTATACTTTGAATCTTATTTAATGACGTTACGCCACTAAAGGCTATTTGACCAATCTCATCTAGGGAAGATATCGACACGGGATTCACCTTAATGTTAATAGGTTCTTCTTTCAATATCGGTATATGTACTCGTTCACAGAGTTCATTATCCTCCCTTGTAATATCTTCGGTTAACAATAATTTTTGTCCTGATATAATGCTCGCTTGCTTGGCATTCGCTTTAGAATCGAATACAAATGGGAAACCTTCTTGCGTGCCTCTCTCTAAAGTGTTAATTTTAGGAAATAGCGGAGTACATATGGCTTTCAATGCCTCTTGTTTCTTAATTTGCAGTTCATTCTCTTTCCTTCCAAATTCTCTTTCCTCGGCTTCTGACTTGGCATCTCGTTTGTTCGCCATTCTGTTGAACCTCTTTTCCTCTTTACGTACTTGTTTGTACAACTGCTTTTCCTTTTCGGATTCTATAGTCACTTGACCACTTATTATTGGGCCTCGCACATTCGTTTGCGGTCTCTTGGACACTTTTGAACAGGAAAATATCGATACAATGCTCTTTTGATGTTCAATAATATATTCAATAAATTCCAAGTGTTCACAACCTAACAAATCGAATAATTCCGCTTGTATATTCTGAGAGATCTTTAATGTTTCTATTATTTTTGTTGCAAAATCTTGATATGACATGTCTATACTGTAGTTTTTATGACAACTTTTTAATCCGTTTGTAAATATTGTTTTATCAAACTATAAAAACAGAGAAAATGATAAAAAAGGACTAAAAAATTAATTTTTTGTTCAAATATTAAACAAATACTCACAGATTTCTTCTGTGTTGAAGGTTTCGTTTCGTGTATCATCATTGTAAATTTATCAGTATTTGTCTTCTCTGTAGACATATTGTGAAGTTTAACAGTATCGGGCCATACGACTCTAGCTGGATTGTAGAGAATATCTGTTCCAAAAATCTGTGAATCTGCAGTGTTTGATTCTGATAACAATTCCATAACTTCTTCATGACATTCTAGCTGAATTCTACTGACCACCTACGTAGAATTGTAATAAAAAAAATAGTCAAAGGCATACATTGTGTACTATATTAAAATTGTACATCATATCATACCAGCATCATAGCTTGTGCACAGTGAAACGTTATATATCCTGATTTTTCACCAAGTAGTTTATATTTTTCTCTCAATGAACTTTTATCTTCAATTAATAAACGTAATGCATAAACCGTGAATTCATTAATAACATCTGAGGAATGATTTGCTGGAAATAGAAAATTTTAATTTTCGAATCAAGTTATAAGTTGTTTTTAGTACAAATTTTAGTAGAAATTTTTATTAAAGAAATATGTTATCTAATAGAATAATAAAGTATTGAGTCATTCATTTAAATTCAATTGCTATTTATTACATACCTAGAACTTGTTGCACAATATTTTTCAATGCTAGCAGATGTGCCGCAAGATTTTTAGATGCATTTTTGTATACATCATGCCACTCAAGAGTACTAAAATATGTAAATATATGATATTATATCAAGATGTACATGTATAAATAAATAGATGTATATATACACATTGCAAGAGAATATCTAATTATTTCTAGCAAATATACAAAAATCATAAGATAAACTTACAAGATATAAATATATAAATATATAAAAAAATTACATATTCTTTTCAACTTAATATATCTATCTACCTTTTTAATCTTTTCGTTCGTTCCTGTCTTTTCTTCAGTAAGTCGTTCAGTTCGTGATCTAATGTTTCTCCTCTGTGCTCTAGAGAAGTGAATATCCGCAAAGATCTAGTGATACGTGGTAATTTTGGCATCGTGTAATCACCTGTTAATCAAATCTAACATTAAAATAAAATATTACACACTATATACTTTTCAAACTATGTATGTGTAACATAAATACATTTTTTGTTTTGACAACTTGAACTTGCAAATTATTACTTATAATGTAAAAAAATTAAATTGTAAAACGACAAAAAAGGAATATTTAATATTAATTTAGAAAATATAACTTTTTGTATTATTTGTTTATACACTTTTGAAATCGGTACATGCCAGAATACAAATGATATAACATTGAAAGAATTGTAAGTTACCAAAATTATCAAAATTATCGAATAGAACCTGATGTAAGAGATAATTATGATTATAGATTTAATTGGAGAGCATAAAATTTTGTCTATTGTCTCAGTGATATAATGTATTTTTGTTAGCATAAAGATGAAAATTTACAAAATTGTTTCGTTGTGTATATAAGCATGCAAGATACATAAAAGAAGTTCAAGAAAAAAGCAATTACATAATATAACGTAATATGTCCGAAAAAGAACAAAGTAAAACATAAATATTATGTATTACTCAAATATTATGTATAACTTCGTTTTTTATTTATAATTTTATTTATAAAATTTAATTATAATTTTATTTATAAATCTTAATTAAACAAGCATTACAAAAAATTATATTTCAAATGGAACAAACGGTAAAGATAGATCGATCCATCGTTTGCAATCAATCTGGCAAATATTTATTAATTTCGTTTTGCAACACGACATTCGATCCATTTACATACCAAAAAGTACTGGATAAGAAGATGCTGATAATAACTGCGTTGAAAAAGAACAGTGATCATCAACTATCGAAACAAGGGAAATAACAAAAGAAGTCGTTCTCGCTTCACCACGTGATTCTTCAAACATTCATGTGATCTGTTTTTTCTGCACTAGACTGCACTAGACTTTTTTGCTCTCGACAAATGTCACATGTACCTATCTCACTTTAATTTTTTCAAAAATGTATGTTGTACATACACTAGTTCAGCCACAAAAAAACAGACCTATGATGTCGTGACAACACCTTTCTCACAGAGTGTATTTTTACTGATTGTTGCGATCACGCATTTCGGCGATTCGAATCTCATGTTTGTTTTCTTACGTATAAGGAGTGCATAAGCGTTCCATTTCACGCATGAATTGCATGGAATGTAGCGCATCCTATGCGCGCATTAGCTCGATTCTTTTTTCCCATGCGCATGCAGCCATGGTGGAAGGGATAACATAAGGGGTGTGTACAGTTTGCAAGCGTCTTTCTCTAAGGTGATTGTTCCCGATTGTTCCACCTTTTGATAAATTTTACCTGTTGGGTAAGTAGCAAAATTACCCAATTACAAGCCCGCTAACTTACCAAAGAGTGGAACAACCAGTTTTAAATCTCCGCCGTCTTTGTTTATGAATGCCGCGTGAGGGGAAAAGGTTGTCAACTATGAAACGTTAAACATGGAGCGATATTCATAGTCCGTTTTTATTTTAAAACTGTCTTAAATAATGTCTTAGAGTCACAGTCAATGCGATGCGACAAATGCTAGTGAGACTTTGACCGCAGCCTTAAGATGCTAATCAGTCCTCAGATTGACTTATGATATCTTCTTCATATCCATTATGAAACTTTGTTCCTAAGATGAAAAGTGAAAAATTTCTTTACTAACTTCAATGATTAAAGTTTTTATCTTTCACTTTCTATCTTAGGGATAAAATTTCATGATTGATACTCTTAAGATTGTACTTAAGATAGTCTTATACCCGTATTTATAAGCCTTTCTTATTAAGGATGGAGGAAGCCTCCATGAAGGATTCCTCGATTCCCTAAGGTCTTCTTTCATAAATGGATTTTCCTTTCAAATCTGCCTCCCCAAAGGAAGAAATATTTTAGGAATTTTTTAGGGATTTTTTTAGGAATTTTAGTAACCTACTGAGGGTAGCATGTCATAATAGTATTGTATATGGCTGTAGTCAAAGTTTCACTACAAATACTTTGAAGCATTGAAGGTTGATTTACAATTAGAAAAAAGAATTTTACAAATTGACCAATCAAAAATTGCTTTAAAGCATTTATAGCATCGCGTTGATTGTACTCTATGTACCTAATATCGTGAATAATAAAGATTATTATTATATAAGGCATTATTGATTAAATAAGATCAGATGATTAAGCATTTTGTAAAAATAAAACTAATAGCGAATTTGATTGGACGCACTCATTGCGCACTGATGCACATTAAAACTACCGTCCACACACAAAATAATGTAAATATATTATAAATAAACACAGAAATCGATTAAATTGTGAAATACTCAATACATTTTATTGTACTATTAGATAAATATATATTTTATAATTCGAAATATTTGCATTTTATTTTTATACTCAAATTAGTGTACAACAGCTTTAATATGCATCAGTGCTTCCAATCGAATTCACTATAACGCTTATTATAGAAGGAGAAAAAAAGAAGGAGAAAATGTTTTTAGAGGAGTTTATTTCCGAAAAAAAGCTATCAAAAATAATTATTGATGTGTCAGATTTAAATTAAAAGCTTTTGAAAATAAAAAGACCGGTGCAGCGAATTAAATTTGATGATTTGCTTAGTTATGAAGCCTACATCTCCTTCTCAAGGACACTTGAACCTCCCTTGAAAAAAAGAAGTTAGAGCTCCTTGTTTGAAAAATCAAGGAAAGTTTATGAAACATGATATGAGGAACAAGGAATCCTCATTCCTCAAGGAAGATATGAGTGTATCGAATATGAATACGAGTATTAGGCTCAGTTGCACCAATGTTACTTTGATTTTAAGCGAGGCTTAAAACTTTCTGTCTCTGTTTCTTTTTGGCTTTAAAACAAAGCAGATAGAGTTTTAAGTCTCACTTAAAGTCAAAGTGACATTGGTGCCTTAAAGACAAGAATCGACTAAGAATACACTTTATATTTCTCTTTGTATAGAAAGAGAAATATAAAGTATGTTTTCTTTCTATGGAAAGAGAAATATAAAGTATATTAAACAAGGAAAGATTCAGTATCAATTTCACGACGCGAAACAGGCCGATATTCATAGTCGATTTTCTTAAATACAATCTTAAGATGTCATAAGTAAATCCGAGGACTGTATTAGCATCTTAAAACATTATTTAAAATAAAAACGGACTGTCGCCCTTTATTAAGCGTTTCACAGTTGACAACCTTTTCTCTTCACGCGACATTCATAAAAAGACGGTGGCGATTTAAAGAGAAATGCTTGTAAACTGAATACACCATGTGTTATTCCTTCCACTATGCAGCGCAAAGAGAAACGGAGCGGATCCTATGCAGTAGAATTAAGGTTTGTCGCGTCAATGGCGAATCAATATGGCGACTAGATGTTCGCGTTAAAGCATACTCCATGGATCAATTAAGAGCATTTGCTTCATCTCCATTTGCTTCATCTCAGAAGGTGGTACGATTGAGGTATATTATGCATACATGCATAATGGTTGAAAACATTCTGTAAAGTTGAAAAAAGTATTTCAGATTCATTTTGTATAAAAATGCATTTAATAAATGCGTTTTTAATATAAATATAACAATATATAGTATAATATTAATAAAATAAAATAAAATAAAATTAATGAAATTAGAAAAATTAAAAAAATAATATAAAATAATATTAATACAATAAAATATAATATAATATAATATAAAAATATAATATAACTTTTATATAGAAAAGTAGGCCCATGTAAATAAATTAAAATATCAAGGCTTTTTAAAAAAAACGAGCAAAGTGTAATTAATATTGGGAGTACAAATTTCGGTCCGTTTCCCTAAAGATAGCTCCAACTGTTGTGAATGGTTCATAGTGACAGCTGATTTCAGAGAGGTTAAACATCTGCTAATAATATTCAGTTTATATCGCTTTGAGTTTCATACAAAAA
>Ga0157363_1004016_pt1 | contig 13474 bp, 6 predicted proteins | sample AttsexASBM1_FD_111477 | JGI IMG/M metagenome (GOLD analysis project Ga0157363, IMG submission 111477) | Fungus gardens microbial communities from leaf cutter ant in Ribeirão Preto, State of São Paulo, Brazil - Atta sexdens ASBM1 | ecosystem: Host-associated > Fungi > Mycelium > Unclassified ...
ATGATAAATTAAAAGGAAATGAAAAAAACATAAAAATATGAAAATTAAGTATAAAAATAATAATCTTTTTAGTGGAAAGATATTGTCAATGATCTCGGGACAGCGGTTGTAAAGTAAAAAAATACTTAAAAAAAGAAAATTTTTACACTTTAACACGTTTAACATAGATCTTATGAATTGCATATTTCAAATAGATTCACTAAATGTGTAATTAACATTTTTTGTAATAGCGAATTCGATTGGATGCACTTAGTGCGCATTGATGCATATTAAAGCTGTCATACACAAATTGACGCAAATATATGTATTTAATTTAATATAAACATAAAAACGAATGAAAAATTCAACACATCTTATTACTATTAAATAAAATCTTATTACTATTAAATAAAAAATTAAATAAAATACTATTAAATAAAATTTCTATTTTATTCGAAATATTTGCATTTTATTAGATAAAACGATTTTAATATACAATAGTGCACACTAGTGCACTATTGTATACTTTATCTATTTTAATAATATATACACTAGTACGTCCAAATTCATCAAATTCACTATAAGAAAATTAATTATAAGAACAAATGATTGAGCCAAAAAGGTTGCATTGAGCAATAATATACTCAAATAGTAAAATCCATTAAATACTTTTTAAAAGGTATTGCTTTTTATTATAGTAGAATACCAGAAATTTGTTAAATTATTATTAATAAAATACCAGAATTTATTAAATTTTATTAGTAGAATATCAAAAATACAACAAAGGAACCTGCTAACACAATATAATAGAACTACAAAAACAGAATTTAAAGAAATAGAAATAAAATATTATTTCATAATCATTTGAATGATATATTCTATTTAAATTAATATTGATGTACTATTGCTTCTATTTTCTTTTGTAAATTGTGTAGTTTAAATAATAGATATAGTATTGAGAATATTAAATCGCTTTATATGTTTGTAATCTCCTAGAACTGTTTTATTTATATTTTATTTTTCTTCCTTATTTCTCTCATGATACAATTTTACGTTAAACATATAATTGGAGTGCAGCATAAATCAATACTCTTGTTAGTAAAATTAACTTTTATATAGTATCGTATTATTTATGTCAAAATTGAAGGCACTTCCGTACATAGATCTTATATACATGGATGTACTTTTTTCATTAGATAAAAAGAGATACTAAATGCGTATTTTCTATCCTTCGTTACACCAAACAACACATATGCTCGAAATGACATATAAGAAATGATCAACCATTTCAAATATATCATTACGCATTAACATTGTAACCGATAGATTATAACTGACGAAGTTTTGCAATAATGAGGAAATAAGACGATGTAATATATTGGAGCTATGTAGTGTATATTGGAGAAAGAACGACAATATTTCCTTTCATTCGTAAGTACTTAATGAACGATTCAAAATGTAATAAAATAATTGAAGTTTACATATTTATATGACATTACGTCCGAGTTTACACAATAATCTCATTCTCATAAAAGAATAGAAGATATAAGTTGTTTTCCATTTACATCAATTCTCAGATGATTCTCACTTGTGTCATAACTCAGTTGAATGCACGTTCCTTTTACATTCTGATAAGTGAGATTCAATTGAGTTTTTAACTATAATCTGCACAAGATCAAGATCGTGTGCTTTAGTGAGTCTCATAAATTCACTTCAAAGTGAGGTTATAAACCTATGTTGACATAACTTTTTATCAAAGTAAGCAAGTAGTGATGTCAACTCTTACTCTACAAGGATACAATTTGGTATCTTATCCATACAAACGGAAGCAGTAGAATTCGACCTTTTTTCACCCATTCAGGATTCAAAAAATCTCTAAAAATTCAGCAACATACTTTCAACTTTCTAGAATAAATATTGTATTTCATTTTCAAAAAATAATAAAATGTAGTATAATTTATAATTACCGAAAGACTCAAAAAAACTTGCACGAACAGGAATCGCTCGAGTCACTAGTGACCCGTCTTGTAAGATAAGGATTAATCTGAGTATAAAATACTCAGCTCACTTCAGTTTCACTTGTGTGTAAATGGAAAGCAACTATTATATATATTTACTCGCTCTGTTAACTTGAATCCTTGATTATAAGCAAAGCGTATCCATATTTATAAGATCTATGCTTCTGCATTTACAGGAAACTACTCTCTTCTCCCAAAACTCGCACTACATATTTGTGTTTTGTGAAATAGCATAAAGTATACATTAATTAAATCAACAAAAGACGTTTTACTTGAAATAAAAGAATTCTTTAAATTCTCATTATATACATATATTTCTCTACTAACGCTAAATATTCCTAAAATATTCATTTTAAAAATGCCCCAAAAAAAAAGAGAGAGAGTTTGAAGAATATTCTGGAATATCCCAAAATATTTATTATATTGGAATATAACAGCAATATTCAAATATTTATATCGGTTACAAATTCTACAGGATGTTTCCTTTAACTTGTTCTCATTCTCTTTAAAATATCTCCATTGTTTTTGAGATACAAGAAAATATCACAGAGGATCTTGTACGACTCGAAGGGGCCACATATTATAATAAGCAAAAAAGTTTTCTCAAGATCATATTTTTTGAAACTTTAAGATCACCTCACTTTTTTAAATGGAATCGTATAATTTTTTTTTACAAAATATGATTCCTATAATTATTCTGCATGTAAAAGTATTAAGATAGTGATAGCAAAAAACCAATAGTATACGAGATGCTTTATTCTGGCAAATACAGAATTAGGTATTTAAGACAGCCTATAATAATTCACTTGTTTTTAACAATAGAAGGAAAAGTTGCAAGATTTCAAGGGGAACATATTTTGGTCATATTGTCTTTCTTCTAAGTGAAGGCGGTAAAAAAATATGAAAATTACCTCCATTTTTTTAAACAGAATTATATGATTTTTTTTACACAATATGGTTTCTTTAATTATTCTGCATATAAAATATTAAAGTAATGATATCAAAAAACTAATAGTTTATGAGATATTTTATACTTTATTCTGTCATATGTTGCATAAATTAATAAATAACTCGTAAACTATTGATTTTTTTTATAATTGTACCTTAATACTTTTATGAACAGAATAATGAAATGAATTAATTAGTGGAAAGAAAACACAATTGCTTTAAAAAATATGTACGCAAAATGGATAATTTTTTAAATAAACAACTATATATATATTTTTTTTCCACTAATTGATTCATCTTATTATTCTATTCATAAAAGTATTAAGATACGAGTGTCAAAAAATTAATAGTTTACGAGGTATTTAATATTTTATATCAATATGTAACAGAATAAAGCAAAAATATCTCGCAAGCTATTGATTTTTTGATATCACTACCTTAATACTACTTTTATGTGCAAAATAATTAGAAGAACCATATATTGTGTAAAAAAAATCATACAATTTCTTTTAAAAAAGTAGAGATGACTTTGAAATCTCAAAAAATATGACTTTGAGAAAAATTTTTTGTTCATCATAATACAATATGTGTCCTTTTAAATCAAACAAGATCATCTGTATTTTCTTGTATCATCAAAAATAACGGAAACATTTTAAATGATCAAATTACAAGAAACATCCTATATATTGTTACATATTGTATTTCAACAATGTTCTATATAATACTTTTTTTAGGCTTTCTCGGATATTATCTTCAAAGATATCAGAAGGTTTGCAGATTATCGCCGTGTATTTATCCATTGCTAATGCAAACGTTTCGTGAACTTTGTCATTCACTTCTTCAGGGCGAGGAGCGCACTGATATTGAGCTGATGCTCCCTTTATAGATGCTGTAGAGGGAGACAGGAGGTATGTTAAGGAAGGAGGCGATTTTCCTTGGCTCGAAAAATTTCTGAACAAGTATAGAGAGGCTCTAAAAATACAGAAACATCCAGACAATTTGAACAGAGACTCAGATTATAATGTAAGTAGGATATGGAAGACTGTTCTCTTGACAAGATAAGGAAATCTCCTTCTTCCCTTTCTCAACATGCTCTCACCTACCTCTATAGCATCTAAATAAAAAGAATTCTCCGGAGGAGCAACTCATTGTCAGTATCAGTGTGCTCTTCGCCCTGATGAAGTGAACGGCAAAGTTCACGAAACGTTAGCATTATTAGCAATATTCTGTGCATATTCCGCAAAATTTTAATTATTCTAGAAATTCCCTGAATCACTTTATAATCAACTTTATGTCTAAACTTTATGTAGTAAACATACCCAGTAAACATTAAGTTGTTTTTAAGATTAAAAGACATCATAAAATTCTACGAGATGTCCGAAAAAATTATACTAAAAGACCTCTTTAAGTTTTTAAGACGTCTTATGTCTGTCTTTTAGAAACCTTATTATTATTATAGTTTTTTTAGACATCCTACCCTTATAGAAAAGTACTACTGAGTACTTAGAATATTTGAGGCACTACTGTACTATAGCACTACAGCATTACTGTATTCTGCAAGCGGCATAGTACCCAGTATCGCCGTGAGATGGATTCGTTTTCCAAAAGGAGAAAATGACGCGGCTCTATAAAGAGGCATATGTAAACGAAATCCATCACTTACTCTTAGTTCGATTAGAATGTGCTTGTAGAGTCTCTAAAAGTGCTTTTTTTAAAATAGTTATTAATAGTTTCTGTGATGCATACTCGTTTCCTGCATTTTTTCGAAACACGGATATGTAGAAGATCTTAGCATCACTCAGCATTACTACAGTAGTGCAGTAGTGCTGTAGTACTGTAGTACATACAATAATACCTCAAAATACTCATAATACCTCAAATACTCCTAGTACTCAGTAGTATTTTTCTATAAGACATCTTTTAGGCATTCTATATGACATTTTTAAATGTCTTTTAGTCCTCACTTTAGACCTTCTCAGGTATCTAAATCTGCCAAGATCATATATTCTCAGACAACATTTTTACGTCTTAAAGACGTTCTAAAATCACATTTTAAAACGTCTTAAAATTATCAGAAAAACGTCATATATGACGCTTTTGATGATATCTTTCAAATATATTTAGACATTTTAAATTTAGACGTCTTTTAGACATTTTTTAGGACATTTGCGCTGCCTTTTAGACACCTTAAAAACAGTATTCCGATGTATTACAAGACATTTGCAATCTTTTTTAATGAATAATCACCGTGATCATATTGGAATTGTGACATCAGCAGCGAGAAATGACACGTTAATTTATGTTACGTAAATAAACACAATTTGGGTAAATAACGCTTTAAAACACTTCTAAAAATCAATTAAAACTGTCCTTTCCTCCCTTAACAGTCAGTAAATGGTCGTAAAAGTACGTAACTTGAACTTCTATCGGACTTTATCCGGGCAGAAAACATACAGGTCTGACAGCTATTGAAACAAGTGAAAAATACTTTTACGTATAAAATTCCATGACAATTTTAATTTTCATTCATTTTTATGACTTTGATAAGTACGAAATAAATCACATTTTCACACTAAGCACATAATAACGAAATGACACGTAATATAAAATTTCATCATCAAAATAAATATCACTTTTCACATCTATTATATAGTTCAGCTTTTTATCGTGGCGAGGCGCTGTAACAGTATCAGTGCTAGAGTCATATAATAAGAGTCGAGGCAACAACCATTCGTCCTCGGGAGTGGTTATCACCATGTCTGGGATCGTGTGATGTGTTAGTGAAAACGTGAGTTTGTATACACACACACTATATACGTGTTAGTAAAACGCAAGTTGTGTAACGTACTCTGTTCGTGTGAGTTATATAAACGACATTCCAGCAATGGCGTCCTTCTGGTCTGTTGTCTTATAGTCTTATTATAGACTCTTATTATAGTCAATATTAGAATCCCTATAAGAGAGTCGCATCAATCTTGTACATATTTTCATTGGCTTTGAAGTAAACTGGCGAAATTAATCATCGATGCCATTGTATTGCCACTTTGAGCATCGTGAACGCGGTAATTTAGATTTTAAAAATTGTGAGAATAGAATTTACTAAATTATATAATATTGACAAATAGAATTTATGTTAAATTATAAAATATTGACAGACGTAGATCTGTTTTCTATGCTGAACTAGTTTTACACATTTGAACTGAAATAGTGATGATACGAAACAATAATGAAATAACACTTTCATTTAACAATACTTTTATTTTACAATAAAATGATCTTGCCATCATCAAACTGCTATATACTGATAATTTTAAACGTTCTTTTTGACAATTATATATTGGGAGTATAAATTAGTTCAATCCATTTTTTGTGTTCAAAAATGCATTTATTTCAAAACAAAATGAATGAACAGATCAATGAAAGTATTGTCCATCACTACTACTTTTTCTCATCTCTCAGGCAATTTTCGAATTTCATCTCGAAAAAATGACTCTCTTTGGAACTCTCTTTGAAGGCGATCCAATTTTGGAACTAATTTTCGATTTCTGCGAAAGAAGTGAACCGGTGACTTGCCAAATCGTGCATCCTTCGGAACAGCCAGTAATCAGAAGGAGCAATGTCCAGAGAATACTCGGCGGATGCGGTAAAACATCCCATTTGAGCGTTTCCAAATATTTTTTTACGACTTTAGCGACATGAGGCCGAACGTTGTCATGAAGAAGAATAATTTTATCTGTCTTTGCTCGTATTCCGGCCGTTTTTCTCGCAATGCACGACTCAAACGAATCAATTGTAGTCAATACCGCCCATAATAGAATCGCCAGGTTTCAGCAGCTCATAGTAAACAAGACCATTTTGGTCCTACCAGATACAGAGCATGATTTTCGAACCATGAATGTTCGGTCGTGGTATTGATGTTGAGGTCGATGGCAACGATTGACCGGGCTTAGCATAGTATTTTTTCTTCTTGGAGTTGTCATAGAATATCTACTTCTCATCTCTAGTCACAATCCGAAAAACTTTTCTCTCTGTTGTCTTTGAATCAGCTGTTTGCAAGTCTTCGAGTAATGCCTCTAATTCTTTGTCTTTTCTTCGAATTTTTTTGACTATCCAGAGCGAGGCTTGTCTTCAACGCTGAAATCTCCATCCTTGAAACGTCGAAACCATTCCCTACATTTATCAGTTGGAACAGTGTCACCATAAACTTCGATGGGCTTCAGCCGCACTTTTCTTCCAATTAAAGCAGAAAATCAAAATCTCCCGCAAATGCTGCTTGGTTAACACAAAATTCAACATTTCAAACACAGTAAAAATCAAGATTTTTGTATGAAACTAAATGCGATATAAACTGAATATTATTAGCAGATGTTTAATCTCTCTGAAACTGTCAAAATCAGCTGTCACTACGAATTTCATTCACAACAGCTGGAGCCATCTTTAGGGAAACGGACCGAACTAATTTATACTCCCAATAAATAGTTTTTCAATCCAAGAGCAATAAATTCATGATGGAACCAATAGATAGCGTCTATTAATTTAACAAAAACGCCGCTATCTCGTATAAGCAGAGGCGCCTATTTCATAATAGTGGGCTTTCCTCTGTATTTATAAACAATATGAAATCTCATAGGACGTGTAAAAAACATAATCTATAGAAACAAATGTCTTAAACGGTTTAACTGGATTTTAAGTGTTTGTATAATTCTGTGTAAATCTATATTTATATTTTTTTAATTTTATTTTTCTTCAATTATATGTGAATTAAAATTCAATTTTTATTTAAAAAGTAACTTATGTTAAAATTCAATAAATTGATGTTTTCTTTCTTTCTGGACATGAATTTAAATCCAAACCCAAATTCAGATCTAAATCTGAATATAGATTTGGATCCACAGATTCAGATCCGCGGATCCGAATAATTCGGACATTCAGATTACCCAAATAATACAATTTGGAATTTTAAAATCAGAATCGATTTCGGATATCCGAATATTTAGAAGCCTTTCTTCTTCTTCTTCTTCTTCTTGGCGAATGGCCAAGAAGCATCCAAAAATGGAATTAGGTCCCTGAGGATCTGCGTAGAATTAAACAAATAAAAAATTGGAATGCAATGCACTTCAAACCGAGCAAAAGATGATGCAATAAAAGCAAAAACTCTGGAAGACTCCCTCTAGACTGGGCATCTGCGATTACGACGCTTCGGTGTCGGATGCGCATCCAGACAAATAAAGGGACTGTCAGTGGTGTAATACAATTGCACAGTCGAAGCCGGCTACTTTTTCAAAAAATGGTTGAGGTGATGCAACACCCAAAGCAGGGCGAGACAAACGTCCGACCAGTTCGAGTGCTGAACAGGAACTACGTAGTACAGAATTTAGAATCTTTCTTTAATAGAGTCCCTGTTAGATGCCATTTTACTTCAGATTGACGCAACTCTCTTATAGACATTCTAATCAGTGGCATCATTCAATGGCCTGGCGTAATCAGTCATACACCAAGCATGAGCCTATGTTCGCCTTCCGGCGCATTGAGAGCGAACGAGATAGCGAGAGAATGTCCTTCTAGTCACTTGTTTCAAGCGACCGAAATGCTTTCTCGACAATCTCGGCCGCTCAACGGTGTGCATCAATAAGGGACGAGAGGCATTCTAACATACGTTCTTAAAAAATTCGGAAATATTTCGAAAACGAAGCATTTTTAAGAAAAATATTTCAGACACAAATTGTAAAATTTAAAATGATTATTTACTGATCTGATCAATTTGACCTCGAGTCATATTGGCATTGCCAATATCAGATCAAGATTATATTGATTTTTTAAACGGAACACTCTATTTTTTATTCCAGAATGTAATAGCCCGTCAAGAGTTTTTCAAAACTGTAATAAAGTTATTTTTTATTAAGTACTTCTCATGTTATAAGGCTTGAAAGTTACAATACCGCCGGCATCAGCATTACGCAAGGTGTCTGGCCGATTGTTAAAATGTTGAATGTTGTTCATGATCATGTCCTAAATAATATTTGTTAAGCTCATAATTATTGGAGATTGTTTCTCTTATTTTCATTTTTGCACTGAAAATTCATTTTTATGTAAAAATGAATCTAGTTTATATTTAAAGATTCAATAAACGTTGCTCATGTATTTTAACTTTTACTTATTTTTGCTTAGCAATCTTGAGCTAGAAAATCTTACATATTTTAAAATAATTTTTTATTTGTCAATTGGAAAGCAAAATAAGTTTCTTTTCTACAGTCGATGTTTTAAAACTCCCATACGTGAATTATTTCAAAAGTTATATGAAAATATATTTGACCTAATATATGTTTATTACTACTTTGATTACTTATTTCAGAAAAAAACTACGAAAAATAAAAGAAAAAAGCGCAGGATTTGAATTTGATTTTTCAGCATTCTGATGTGAAATCTTACGATCTCACATAAACTTCCTGTTACTCGAGTCTATGAACGAGGTATATAATGCGCATGAAAAATCGTAAATTATTAAAAATCTCATAAATTTTTACGTTTTGATATGATTTTTATACTATTTTATACTATTCTAAATTAATGGGAGAAGTATACTATTATTACAATTTATTAAAATTTATATCTTATTTAGAATGCCATTATCCTTTATTATTGACACATGAATGGTCAAGAAAACATTTTCGGTTTGAAACAAGCGATTAGAGCGAGAAGAACGTTTTCTCATTATCTTTTCTCCTTTGCGCCTTCTATTGGATTTTCGATTCACTACAGTGAATCATAATACCTAGATTCAGTGGATAAGTGTAGCACATCTCCTCGATAGTAGTATCCTAGATGTAATAGAGAAGCGCAACCGAGCATATTTAAAGGTTATAATTAATCATGTGAAGAAAAAATGACGACCTGCGCTTACATCTGTCATTCTGCAAGTACGGAATGCGATTCCTATAACAGTAGTGTTCTGCTGACTACAAATACTGATTCTCTTTGGAGACTACAGTATACATATCAAGATTTAAAAATATTAAATGATACTTATCGAAATTAGAAGACTATTCGTAGAAAAAATTCCAGCGAAATCAATTAGAAATCGAGACAACGGTTGTTATATCTAGGAGTTCTCTGTTATATCTAGGAATCTACTCGAGAGTAAAAGATTCTACTTCTTTTCTTTTCTTCTTACATTCAATCTAATATATGTTCTTCGACCTAATCGATCAGTCAAAAAGTCTCGCAGATATGAGACTATATACATACACATACCCGTGCCTATACATTATGGGCGGAATAGTGGCCCCCCCCCCCTAGGCTACTCAACTCTACATATGAATTATATACATATGATTTTAATTCATAACTTTAATTTTGTTTACAAATTTAACATACATTTAACAATGTTATTATTTAAGCAAGCAAAAACGCTACATCTCAAATAACAAAACGTTCCTTGGCATAAGAAAAGAAATAGATGCTTAGCACAAGTTTCTCTTTAATTGCCATCGTGTTGCTCACCAGGGCAATTATAATTTCGTTTAGGTCAACCTAGAGGCATTATACAGACAATGATTGTTTTCACAAACGAGCAGAAATGCTGTAACAAACTTATTCCCATAAATGTTATTACAATCTGTTGAAAATCATTTTTATAAAATATTTAATCCATTTTTGTCAATCGAATGGAAATGAAGTGTCATCGAGTAATACGGTACCGTCACGATATTGTCGAATTAAATTTCTCGATTTTAAAAAAACAACATAGAATAGAATAAAAGAGCAGCAGAAGATTTTTCAGTTGTGTTCTAATAAAATAATTTTTTGAATTAACCCAATGAGAAGTGATAATGGAATCGACATCGATTTCATTGTCATTTCTCACTGGGAAATGAAAGGTATAATATTTTTTTTTGAAATGTTTACCGAGTAAATGAAATCTCCTAATACTTTAATATATATTTTGTTCTGCATTGTAATTTTATTCAAGTAACTTATATTTGTCAATCAAATGAGTAAAGTGTCTAAAATCAACTCATAAGTCACTTTCTGAAAGTCTCTTTATGAAATATCTTAAAGATATTCTTAAAGAACTCTTAAAGATATTTTAACGTTCTCTTTTCGAATCGATTTTAAACAGAAAAGCATTGTTAGAGGTTAACCCTTTTTACAACAGTTTCTTTTATATTACTGTCAAATTGCTAGCAAATTTTATGTAGAATTACTTTCATCATGTTGCCGTGCAATTATCCTAACTTATAAAATCTTATGAAACTTATAAAAAAGAAGAGGAAAATTGTTTCCCTCTGGTTGTACATAAGCGTTTATGGTATAAATTCAATATCATAAGTAAAATCGGAAGTCGCTTTTTTCAAAAAAGATGGCAACTGAGGCGACGCAATTTGAATCAAATTTATAGCAACATGCGGGAAACTTGTTATCTGGGAGGAAAGAAAATCTTAAATTCAATCAAATCTGTATAAAATTCGTTTCTGAAATCCAGGAATTTTTCGCCAAAAAATATGATTTAGATCCTGTATTTCAAAACCGTAGCTGCAAGAAGGAGACTCAATTTATAATACTTTAATCCTATATAGAAAAGCATTAGTATAAGTATATCCCATTTTATTATTCTAATAATTCTGTATAGAGTCTCTCTATCAATTTTACAGTTACGTAAAAATAAAAAAATCAATTTCAAATAAGAGATCTATATTGAGCCGTATTTAAATTCAGATTGTCCACAAATCTATTCTGAATTTCTCATAAACCATCCCATGATTAGCAATAACTTGTTTAGAGTCAATACCTTATTATTTAAACATACATTTCTGGAAGCGTCCTTAGTCGCTTTAGCCGCAATTTCGTTTCCCCGAATATGCAGGGCCCCGAATATGCAGGGCACCAGGTCGGCCCTGAGCAAATTTTCGTGACTATCAATGGAGTCCTAAGGGCGGAGATAATTGAAAAACAATAACATTAGCAACAATTAAAAATATACAATTCTTAACATAAATATTTCGATAATTTATTATTAAATTCGTGATTTTTTTATTTTATAAATGCTGTATAAATAACTACGTATACTTTTAATGCTATCTAATATCTTATATATTACTAAAAAATTATAATTTTTTCTCTGCAATTATCATTTCTATTGATAATCAAACTCGGACAATAACATTGAAATCATAATTTTAAATAAAAATCGAGCATTATTAAGTTTTGAACGTATATACATAGCTATAAAACTAATAAATCATAAAATTAATACTGTATTATCAGTTTCTTACTTTTAATCATTTAAATTTTAACAATTTCACGCGAACTCCATAAGTGCTGATCATCTTTAATAGTATCTCGTCGGTACTTTAATTTAGATGCTCTAAGCAATTTGAATCTTTAAATCAATTAATTGGACTCTCTCTCTCGCTATCTCGTTCGCTCTCAGCGCGCCGATGGTAAACACGCAAATGAGCGTTGTGTATGTGGCTACCGGTTTCGCCAAGCCGCAATCTGTGTCACCACTATCAATCTTGGCTGAGTATTAGGAGATTTTAAAGGCCTTAGCAGAAAACTGATTTATAATATATCTGACAGTGTTAGTTATGACTTAAGTCTTATGTTAGTAAATCTAGATCAACAATGAGTGTTTTAAGCTTTAAGTCATAAGAAATTGACCAATTACAGTCGAATATGAGGAGAATAATTGATTCTGATTCGTCCATTTCTTATGGCTTAAGGTTTAAAAACCTATTGTAGATCTGGAGTAAGGCTCTAAGACCCCTTGTATTTATACACTTTTAGCCCGGATCTACAGTAGGTTTTTAAGTCATAAGAAATGAACGAATCATAGTCAATTATTATTATTCTCCTCGTATTCGACTGTAATTGTAAATAATCAATTTTTTACGACTTAAAGTTTTTAAATGTAAGAACGAACTATAAAATTTTGCAAGAAAAGATTCAATACAACTTCACAACGCGAAACAGGTATTCATAGTCGGTATTCATAGTCAATTCTTACATTTAAGACTGTCTTAAGTACAATCTTAAAATGTCGTAAGTCAATCTGAAGACTGTATTAATATCTTAAAACATTATATTTAAAACCGTTTTAAAATAAAAATATGAATACTGTTTAGTCTCATGTTTAGCGGTTTAGCTTCTTCCTTATAAACAGTCCTAGACAGAGAAGGCAGAAATTTAGAAAGAAAGACTGTCCAACTGTACATATCATGTTATCTATTCCATCATGAACATGATGATATGCGTACTCCCTCCTTTCTCTCTCTCTCTTTCTCTCTCTCTCTCTCTCTCGCTTCCCCTCCCTCCCTCCTTCCCTCTCTCCCTTCAACCTCTCCCTCTTCTCCCTCTCTCTCCTCTCTTCCCCTCTCTCTCCTCTCTTCCCCTCTCTCTCCTCTCTTCCCCTCTCTCTCTCTCTCTCTCTCTCTCTCTCTCTCTCTCTCTTCCTCTCTCTCTCTCTCTCTCCCTCTCTCCCTTCTTCCCTTTCCACTTCCACCCCCCAATTTTTTATTTGTTATATTTAG
>Ga0157363_1004018_pt1 | contig 13474 bp, 4 predicted proteins | sample AttsexASBM1_FD_111477 | JGI IMG/M metagenome (GOLD analysis project Ga0157363, IMG submission 111477) | Fungus gardens microbial communities from leaf cutter ant in Ribeirão Preto, State of São Paulo, Brazil - Atta sexdens ASBM1 | ecosystem: Host-associated > Fungi > Mycelium > Unclassified ...
ACACACACACACACACGCACACACACGCACACACACACACACACACACACACACACACACACACACACACACACACACACACACACACACACACACACCTATATACGTATGACAGCCATCCTAATTACGCGAAACATTCACATAGATTCGTGAAACACTCAACGGTACACGTTTAATATGCGTGTACATACATCCTCAGGCTTCGCGATATCGTGCAGCTGTTGTACCATCGCTAATATAAACCGCGGTTCAAGTATCATAGTTAGTAATTAGTTCACTTATGAATCAATTATTTCAATAGACTCGGTGCTCAGTCATTAATGCCGCAAATTTCAAATCATGTGGAAACTTATTAGTTGAAATATCTATCTCTACAAGCACATAATTTTCCTTTGCGCATAAATTTTTATTTAAAAAGAATAATTAATATATTAATTAAATAGAGAAAAATATTACGCCTACGATCAAAATTTTATATTATAGACTAATATATATATATATATATATATATATATATATATATATGTATATATATGTATTTTAAATAAATTTATCTTAGAACGAGATAATATTTTTAGCAATAAGTTCATTACAAGTTTTAAGATGTTAGTAACATCTTAAAATCTATAAATCAACAATCTAAATAAATTTGGGAGGATTATTAATATTTTAGATTGATTGTGTTGAAAGTCCGGTGCGTCATATTTCTGAGATAATTATTTAAAGTAATAATATGGATTAATCTAATATTTAACTTTGATTATAATTCTGCTTCTTTCCGTATTTAATTGAGGTACAGTATTCATACAAATGATTCTAGTTCTAATCTTAATAACAATTGATTAATATTGTTAAATAATATAGTAAAAGAAATCTTTTATAAACGTAAAGTTAGAAAAAAATTCTATTATTATTCACACTATGTTATTTCCTCATAAAAATAACGATATCCTTTTATGTTCGAGGTAAATTAATAGCAGAAAAGCGATTTTAAAACAACGAAAATAGTGAATTTGTGTTAAAAAAGATTAATGCTTTTTTTCAATTGCGTTTTAAAAAATAGTATCGTGATAAAGATTATATCATATTTATGTCTATCACGTTTTACATCATATGTCTTCGCTGTTAAAAATTTGGCACACACTCTAGAGTTTGACATTTGCGATATCATAAATTATTTTCACGCTCTGTGTTAATACTACCATTAATATATTTAATACTCGATACGACGCTATCTCTCGTTATACGGTTTATTTAGAGGGTTCGTATAGATTATGAAGTACATTGATTTATGGACCAACATCTGGCCTCGTTAAGTAAATATTCATATTTCGCACGCATCGAGTTATAGCATCAGTTATGTCAGTATGATCGATTGTGTATTTATGCACGTTTTACTAATTAAATAATAAAAGAGAGAGATACGCGCGATAATGATTCTTGTTATTTATCAAGCAGTAATATCATTACGCAGATAAATATCATAACATCTTTTTTAAATTTTGATTACGAAAATTTTATTATCGCAAAATATGATAAAATAATAAATGGAATTCTATTTCAAATTGATAGATTGTCTGAAATGAGTCCTAAAACAAACAAAACTTCTAAATTATTCAAATTGGCAAAAACTATTCCGATCATGAAGAGCTGACTGTAGTCACTTTGCCGAGCAAAGGTCGTCAACCCCACTGAGTCTACAATTTTCCCTCGCTCATTCGTCCTTTCGTTCCTCAGCGTTTCGCTCGATTGCGCCCGGACACGCTTGCATATATACATAGACATACACTTGCAACTTGCAAGGACGTGCGCACATATTACAAGGAGAGCAACTGTAGGAAACGTGTTCTGTATGCCGGAAAATATCGAAGCAGAAAATTGTGCATGGAGATTGCACGGGATTTCATGGATTTCGCTCGAAGGAAGTAAGTAGCCTTCGAGAGAGAATAGCTTGTTTAGAGAACAAAAAAACAGAGGAAGAATGAACACATGATTCCTGATCGCAAACATATTTCTCGATAACAAGAAGAATCTATCTTGAAATGTTCGTCACGGAATATATATATGTGCGCGACATTGTAAAATCATATCATAAGTTATATATTTTTGTTTAATCATTAGTGACCATTGATTATAGTTTGACAGTAACTCTTTTTGAGTCTGAGAACTTTTTTAAGTTAGAAGAATACAGCACAAAAATTGGAAGAATGAGATAGATCAAATTTTTGACAGCTAATCCGATCAGATAACAAAGCGCAATTTACACCTCTGCATACGAATTGTTGACTTTTTTAATAGAATCGATTATATTGCATGGAAAAAATAAAATAAATTATAAATATCGCGTGTATAAGAACTTGTATAAGAACTAACTTCGTAAATTCTATTTTTGTAAAACAACTCCTTTAATTTATTTAAAGATAAAAAAAGAAGAGAATATCTGACATTAAGGTATAAAAATAAAATTTTAAAGAAGAGAAAAAATTATATAAGCAAATTAAATAAGCAATAAGTAAGCAAAGATAAAAACTGTCACGATAATATTTTTGCGTGAATTTTACAATTTCAGAGGAAAAAAATTAAGATTTGAAAATATTTGCTTTAAATTGTTTTCAATTATGATTTAAAAATATTTGCTTTAAATTATTTTTAACGTGTAATAAATAATTTTTATACTTTATAAAGATTATACGTTTCGTGGGTTTTCTCCATGTCCAGATCCATTCTTGGGTATCAGGAGGCTGCGCCTCATCCTAATGAAGTGAACTACAAGATTCACGAACGTTGGCGTTCCAAGAATGGATTTGGCTACGGAGAAAACTCGCGAAACGCGTAATCTTTATATAGAAAGCATCCGTGGAAGCCTCAAAAATATTAATTTTTATTATTTAAATGATAAAATTAATAAAATAATTAAAAATTGCCATTTAATAAAAAATTAACTTAATGTTAATTTTGGAAATAAAATTTTCTTGTACATTTTTTAATTAATACAAATGCCTTTTTAAAATAAATAAATTTAGAAATATAGTTATAATAAACAATTTTTTTTCTTAATGTATTCATATTAATAGATATGAAGAAACAATGTTAAAAATTAATTCTCTTAAATAATTTAATAAAAATTTTATTTTGATCTGTTTAAACTTTTATTTGCTTCAACTGAAAAATTCTTTGTACACGTTAACTTGTGGTTGGAAAAAATATGATGATATGTGGACAGCCGTGTATTAACGCTTAAACTAAATCCTTGCAGATTTTACCATTTATGTCGCTGCTGCCACGAACTGGTCGTAAATTACATATTTGGATAGCGTCATGCCAAAAAGTACGTCTAGTTTTATGGTAACGGTGTGTGTATAAATATTAACATTTTCGCGCGTGGGAAAATGGGTGAAACTCGGCGGCTGTATTAGATGCGTCCGAAACTAAATGTGCTTCCTAAAATTCCAGCGGCCAGGATCGCTATGTCACGCAGTCGGGAAATGTACACGAACAACGCGATGGAAATATCCGTATAACACATTATCGTCTAAATCGTATTACATGCACCCGAAATATAATTAAATTATATTTTCCATTTAAAATCGAATTTTAAAGTTATTGGACTTACATATCTTATCGTTTTTATCTACATAATTTTTTAATTGAAATTTGATTGAAAATCGTGTGATATGAAACATTAACACGTTTTAATAAGTAGAAACTTTTACTTCATGAAATCTCATTAGGACTTATACATGCAAAAGATACTTTGGGTTTTTTTTCGTAACATAGATACGGATATTTTGACGAGGAGGAAATTTTTGCAGCTGGATGATAAATTCAATCAAGATATGACTCAGTTTTCTCGCAGAACACGTTGAGAATAATTTCGCGAGAAGAGAGCTCGAGGATCTCCTCTCGTGAGAGAAACTTCGTGAAAATTCGATTGCCCCGCGGCCATTAATTAGTAGCCAATTATCGCGAGAATCTGCAGATGGTGCGAGACCCAATGGGAATTTCTTCTAGAATTCAATCAGAATTCAATCAGAGTATTGAGAGATCTAAAGAGAGTTCAATGTTTTTAGAAGATTGTTCGCAAATCGAGAGATGAAAAGTAAAGTGGATGATCCGCTTATACTGACTAAAACTATTGTTTATGTTATATAGTATTATTTATGTTAACTACGATCGATTGGATCCAAGGTTAAAGAAGCGTATCAACGCGATTAATTAAATTATCAAATTTAATTAAAACTAAAATGCAATTCATATTTTTGATAATTAAATATTAAACACGATAATTTTAAATAAAATTATAATTAGATTCGAGCCAATTTTTACATAATATAGAGCTTTAAATATATTTAAAAATTTAGATTAGTGCATACAAAAATTATGTGAAATTTAAATACTATTTATGCCTATTTTTTAATTACATGGAGTATTTTATTCCCTATGACGATGTTACATTAATATAAAAATGTTACATTAATATAAAAATATTTTAACGTTGATTAATTTAACCTGAATTCATATATTTACTTGTCTTTGGAATCTCGGAAAAAAATTGTCATATAAATTCGAGAATTGTTTTAGCTGGCGATTATGCGTCGGTGCAATCAGCGGAAATAAATTCGAGCGCGAGTACGAACGTTTATGTGCGAGCTGCATTTTTATGTCGGCGTTGGCGAACGTAAATGAAGTTTAGATTTATGTGTTTTTCGGTGTGCTTTGAGATGAGAGGGAGAGACTAGCAGGAGAGAGTGAAATGTCGGAGTTGTTTTCGGGAACGGAGTCGATAGCACTTCTCTCTATGCAGCTTTCTTTCCCTCCTCTCGTACTCGGCCCTGATGGGGTGGAAAAGTGCATCCGCCTGAAAAGTTACACGAAACCAATCTCTCGTTTCAAAGAAGAAGCTCCGCTGAGAATTTTATGCGACGACGTGACAATTAACGTCCGCGAATTCGCGGTGATCTCGAGAGAGAAACGCGAGTCAGCGCCGTTGCGAAGTTTACTTTCGAGAAGTTAAAAAGTAAGTTTGATGAAGGATGACGTTTTCACCGATTATGTCGATTAAGTAAGAAATGAGTCTGAAAAGGAACGGGCTTGCACGGGCAAATTGGCACGCTGCTAATAATTTGTTGTTTTCGCAAGGATCGGACATTGAGATAAAAATAAAAAAATTACGCTTACAAGACGATCAAACGATCAAGAACTTGTCGTTTTTTGAGTTCTCCAACTCTCTAATTAGCACAAGAGACAAAGAAAAACGTTATATTCACGCATCCCGTAGGAATCTATAACTATATAAAGTTTGAACAAAGAGTAAGATCTTTCATGCAGCTAACTGAACTAGTTCTCCCATGCGATTCGACAAGTCTTGTTTTATTTAAGACCTCGGCCGACGGCGTGCTAAAAGTCAATGTTTCGCACGGAGGTAAACGTGCTGTAAAAGTCGACTTTGTAGAAGGTGGCGATAACTGTTTTGGTTCACGGTGCACGTTGATACCACGATCGGGTACGAAGTTTTCACGAACATGACGAAGGCATTGCTTCCGCTAGGAAAATGCTAGAAGCTAACTTCAACATTTGCTTCTCACATTACCGTGTATCAAAAAACTTTTGCAACCATAAGCGATGTTATTGCCAAGACATTATTACTGTCATAACATTGTAATTGCATTGTTTAATATCTCGAACAAATTAAAATAGAAAAAGATTTTTCGATTGGGATACTTTCAAAGAGGAAATGTAAATCATATATAACATACAGTGAATAGATAAATTACGTTGTAGACAGAGAATCATGTACATCGAGAAACGATTTGCAAGATTACTCAATGTTGCGAGAAAATTTACTTGGCGCGTGACCGTGTAGAAATTTATAACCACCTGAAAAATTTGATTTATTATAAGCGCTCGGTGTATCGTGCGTACGTTTCTAGGTAGCACACACTTCCGGCAAATACGCAAGCTCTCTGCGGTAACACAATTTTGAAAAGCAAGTCTTTGCTGTTCGCTCGGGAACCCGATTTATTTATACAACGATGTTAGCTCAAGAAGAGGGAAGGATAAAAAATTATCAGTCACCTGAAGCGTAATATGCGTTGTCGGCATGCTAACTTTGTTATCCGGTATCGACATAGAGAATCGAAAGCCAGACTGATGAGAGCGAACGACCTCAAAGTGCAAAAAAAAGAGGAAAAACAAAGGTAGAGATAGTGATGGGAGCGAGAAGAAAATAATGGAGCGGAAAAAGACACGAAGAGAGAAGAAGAGCAAAGCTGAACTATAAACGATGGATAAAGAAGGAAAAGAGATCGAGGTAGGATAAAGAGAGCTCTAATGGGCAAAGAAGCAAAACAATAAAGTATGAAGCTAGAAAATGGCAGAAAAAAAAATGAGACAAATTTAAATCGAATGTAAAATGTGAAATAAGGCAAGGAAAATAATAGTAGATGATAATACATTATTATTAGAAAATAGTAAAAATGAGGAAGGAAGCCGCGAAACGTAGATCAAACAATCGAGACTCAAATAAAGAAAAAAGAAATGAATGTAAAATACATTAATCTATGTCATAAAATAAAGAATGATTAGTAACAATTACGAATAGATAGAGGCAAGGAAAAGAAACGGATGTATACTTAATCATAAACATGAATAATGCATTCAATATACCTGCATTTACAAAGAAACTTAACAATTTATTGACTTTTTTCTTTTGCTTACATAATAAAATAATTCAACAGTACATTAATTATTATAAAAACAACAAACAGTCGTGTTTAAAAAAATATATAGTATTGTATAGGTACTGTATGCAGAATGTACCAGAGTTAGCATAAAGGCCAGCACATACATCTTTCTCATGAAAAAGTAAATCGAAAATGTTAATAGCAAAATCTTAAGGCATCAATAGTTTTCAAACGGTGAACATTTGAAAATAATCACAGGGCTTGAAATTCGTTCAGTTAGGAACAACTAAGCACAACTAAGCGGTCGACCGCGCGAACGTTTTGACATATCAACGGCACGATATCGAACGAATATTGCAAAGTGTTTCGTGAAATTTCTGTATTACTACTGCTGTATTCTTAAGTTGAGTCTAATTTAATTGATGAGAAGTAATGTCAATTGCAAATTCGATAAATAAATAAATTTATAAATAAAATTAATATTAATTAAATGATTCAAACAAATAACGTTAAAAACATCAATTGACAGATATTTACAGTTTATTATTTGCTAACTTCGATTTCTTCACTATATTATTTCTCTTTTCTCTTCTATCGTAATTCGGAATTTTATTCGTTTCATTTTCTAAATATGAAATATTTATTTATATCAAATGCGTATTTCAAATGTAAATTTTTTTTCTAATATTAATATTAGAAAAAAATTTACATTTTCTGTGACAAGTAATCACAGAAAAGAAGTTTTGCAAATTTATATTTATATTTATATTTATATTATCAATTGATCATATCATATTGATTCATCATATCAGTTTGATCTTGGGTGACTTTGTCAAGGTCAGATCAAGGTTACATCGATTTTTTAAAATGGAAATATCCTACTTTTTATTTTAGAATTTCATAGCCGATGTTAAGAGTTTTCCAAAACCCTATAATAAAGTATCTTTTGATTAAGTAAATCTCGAGTTATGAAGATTAAAAGTTACACACGCACATACGAAATTTACTTAATCAAAAGATACTTTATTATAGGATTTTGGAAAGCTTTTGACATCGGCTATTAGATTCTAGAATAAAAAGTAGGATGTTTCCATTTTAAAAAATCGATGTAACCTTGATCTGACCTTATTCTATGGAGATAAAAAGGATGAACGGATAGTCTGAAACACATTGTATTGATTCCTGCATACTGGACATGGAAACGTTTACCGCGCAGTAAAATGTGATACGGTATCTAATAAGACAACTCCTAACATGTTCATTGGTTTTCGTGTCTTATTTTGCCATGCGGCAAGCGTTTCCGCGTTCAGTATGTAAGAGCCATATATATATATATTATAGGAAAGTTTAATTTTAAGAGAAAAATCAGGGGATATAAAGACATACCGTAATTAGAGTGCTTGATGAAATATATAAGTGATACGCGAGCATAAAAAAAAGCAGAAAAAGAAGGAGCCTAGGAGACGAGAATGCGAACAAGGTGTTTGCAGATAACAGGATTGTTGATGTTGTATTGTCACTATCAATTTATCTTCGATATTGACTGTCCGTCTGAATCACTCAAAAAAATGAGATTTTGTTATGGACTAAACTCTCGCTCTCATTCGAGATATCGATTTCACTTGACAAAAATTTAGCGAAAAGAGCCTAAATATCATTTTGTTTTATAAAGCTCAAATTTATAAAACCCTGAGGAAAAATTAAATAAAATTATAGTTCGAGCGTACATTTTATTATTGCAATTAATTGCAAGAAAGAAGAAAATAATTTGACAATAATATTATTATTATAAACAAAGAGTCGTGTTTAAAAAAAAATATGTTCTGATTAAACTGATTACTTTATAATATGATTGTATATATTTGATAATATGAAATAAATATTATAAAAGTTAACATCTTTTTCTTTTATAAGTTATTTAGAAATAATTTTATATATCGGCTGATTACTTCTCAAAAATAAAAACTGTTCTTTAATTTTATTATTTAAAGGCCATTAATCAAATATTTCATGTTGCTCAATTATTTACGAGAATGACGACATAAAAATATTTGCATGCTAAAATTACAATACAATTCCCATATGTCGATGCTTGTGTGCAATTTATCAATAATTCTATACTTCCATTAAGATTGATTAATCGTTTACAGCTCTTCTGCTCCGTTAGTTTGTTAAAAACGAAGACATATTTGCATGTCAACGGTTCTATGATATTCTTTTTCCTTTTTTTTAAATTGCAATCTCATACAATTAAGTAAGTTCCCAAGCCAACTGGCAACGTATTTCACCACGTAGTTTAATTCGTTTTCGTGCTCGAGCAAGGAGAAGTAATTTCGCTTGCGGATTCGTCAATATGTACGAGGTTGATTTTACGGCAAAATTAAACTGGCAACTCAAATGTACGAGAAAAGCTCTCTCTCAGATATTTCGCTATTTTATCAGAATAAATCGCATAGATACCACCATGTCTACCCATATTACATAAGAAATTTTCCGATTCATATCAGAAAATTACGTGACAAGTTTTTCAATATTTCGACATCTCACGGTATAGCTAATATTCTATAACTTTTCACTATTGAAAATATTCCACTTTCACTATATCTTTTAAAATATAAGAATTATGAAATATAATAAGATAGTACAAATAAAAATTATCATATTTCTTATAAATTATAATTTACAAACATTTTATCATACTTTTTTGGAGAAATTTTTAACATAATCAGATTTTTTTATATGCAGACTTTACAATTGTTCTTTTGTATTTATCATATATGAAACTTTCTTTTCGTACGTATGATAGACAATGAAACAGACGTGAAAGAGAATGAACGATAAGCAGAATAAGGGAAGAATACAACTTTTTGTTATAAGCCTCCGCAAACTATCGTAATAAAAATTGAGAAAGTTTCACATATTGTGAGTTCGCATAAGATTTAAGATGGTTGTATCACAAAATGATTTTTTTTTTCTTAAGATTTATTTAAAGTTTTTACTATTTGAAGATAATGATATTCTCTATACATACGTATCATTTTGAGGGGAGGTAGGGATAACCAGGCATGTTCATAAGATAATTACATTTAAAGTTAGTACTTTTAACATGTGTTAGACAAGGAGTTTCCTGTGCTAGATAAGGAGCGACAGTACATTTTTAATTATAACTCAAAAACGGTATTTAAAAACTGAAAGATTATAGATAAATATAATATCGAATTTCCTAAACCGAAGAAAATGGAGGATAACCAAGCAAATATTAATTATAAAACTTTAGAAAATTGCTTTACTACTTCACTTATAATATCCACTGCTCAATTCAATCTCAAAAATCGGCGCACAGTGAGGAAATAAAAATTACTATTCAAAAATTACGATTTGCAGCAATTTTTGAACAGTGATTTTTTTTTTCCCATCGAATGGCGCCCTCTTGCGCTGACGCTTTGGGCAATTGCTCCTTCACTGGCCGCCCCTATGTGATACAACCATCTTAAATATTCTATCTGAGAATTATCTATAATTTAAATTACAATTGTTGAGATTAACAGATATAAAGTCCCAGACACAATACAAGAAAATAGTGATAGCGATGCAAATTAATAACACGATTGCAACTTATCAGTCTGTGTATTTCTTTGTATTCAATTTCTGATAGATTGAAATTGTATTTTTCTTATTGTGTTATTCTTATTGTTATTCTCTCGCATTGTGTTTGGAGCTTCAATCATGTGATTTATATCTAGAAATATATATAGAAATGTCTCTATTTTCAATCATTCATTAGTGAATTAATATTTGTTTATTTTCTCGCTAAAGGGAAATAAAATTTCAAAAACAAAAAAACAAATATAACAACAACATTTTTAATGTAAACACTTTCTCCTATTATCATTTTTTTTTATATCTTTTATAGAGATATCGTTAATTTTTATAGAGAGTAAAAAGATAAAATATATATATAGTATAAAGATAAAAGATAAAAATTAAATTACACGGTAATAAAGAAAAATTTACGACAAACGATACTGACATTTTAATAAAAAAGAAAAGTTATTATGCTGCATGAAATCGGAAGCTCAGATTTGTTGTTATGTAGCATGTATTATTACACCAAGAGTAAATCAATTATACGATTAAACATCTGCATCAGAATATCATGAGATTAGAAACAAAACTTTAAATAGAAATTAGTACAGTTTCTGGGCTGAAACTTTTTTATTATTAGAAAAATGTTTTTATGCTCTATCGTTTATATTATAAGTTTCTTATGAATGTTACTAAATATTCAAATATATTTCTTTAATGTTACTAAGTATTCAAATATATTTCTCGAAGGGAATGAAAATTTTTCTATTAATTTATATCCTAAATATTAAATTGCTAATAATAGAACGTAATATTGTAAGATGTGAAACTATTATGAGTATTCTTAGATACTAATGGTTAACAAAAAATATCTATTCTCTTTCAAATGACGTTTACTAATTTTTATCTTTTTAATTATAATAGCCCAAAAAATTATTGTCAGACCCCTGTATTTAGCTAAATTTTTAAATATTTTAATAAAATCGTTTTATCTTTTGTTATATTAATATAATAACGATTCATTGGCTGTTTGAAAAAATGAAAATATAAAGCGACATAATGATTGTATTTTAATTTTGTATGGAAAAGCTGTATATAAAAAGAACAATTTTTGACATTTTACCAATCAGTTTGAACGTCCTACATAATTATTTTGATAGCATGACAAAATTATTTTCAGATCTGTATTTAGCTAAATTAAATTAGATACTTCAGCAAATCCGTTTTATCTTTTATTATATTTAATATAATAAAAATTCGTATGATGAAAGTTGGCCATCTAAAGAAATAAAAACATATAGTGACATAACAAGATCGGCATGGACGATCCTGAACGAAGCGGATAAGGGTGTATGCCGACACTAACAGCAGGCGAGGGTGTTGGAGGCCGTAACTCTGGTAGGTAACTCTGTGTAGATGGAGGGTGGTTTCGACGTTGAAGGATGGCACATCGCTCTGTGAGACGCGTCAGGAATGCTTTGCCATGTACACGTATAACACGCGTTTAGACAGAAATGCAACTCGTGCTACAAACGGGTTGCCCCTACCAGACGATCCACGGACCGTATGGCTTGTATATGAATCGTTTTCGTATACTGCGACGAATAACGTTCGACAGTTCGACATATATATATATATATATATATATATATATATATATATATATACATATCTCCGCGATTTTATTGGATTTAACTATGAAACTGATGTAATGTCAAAGTCGTATTTTGTTCCAAAGCATTCAGCGTGAGCGAATTTTATGGTAATTGAGAGAGAACACATATAACGTTGTCAGAATGTTAACGGTCTTTTTAAAAATGAATAGTTCATCTATCTTAAAATTTCAGAAATAATTCAATATAGCAAAATAAAAAAAACATAATTATATGGCTTAAAAATTACAAAACTATATACATATAGCTAAGATATTACTACATACAATAATATATATACAATAATATATACAATAATATTAATAAATACAATCTTTTAATTGTAATAAAAATTGGGTTTGACTAGACAGCGTCTAATTACACAGGCCCACAAAAAGAAATATCCTGTGCTGGGGTGGAGACCCAGCTATTCTTATGTATTTTGAATCGCTGAATACGAATCTGACACCAAAATAGGACCATCAAAAGTAAATTTTCAATCTAGAACAAAAAAAATGACTCATATTTCTCATTTTTGATCCATTTTTTCGCTAACTGGATCTTCACTTCAGCACAAGATATTTTTTTTGTGGGCTTGTGTTATTTACATAGAGACTCTCTAGATTTAACTGTATGTTTCTATAAATATTCTCTTTTTGCCTTATTGAATATGATATCAAAAATTTATTTCGGAGATTTATCTATTTCAATAGCATTCTATACATAGGATACCGTAACAACACATAATTTAACACATGTTAATAATACATTATGAAGATTAATTAAGGTCGAAAATGTCATAATAGTTTCAAAGTTATAAATGTTCAAAATTAATCAATAATATTATACAATCATCAATAATATTGCAGTTCTATCTCAAACTTATAACTATGTGTACAATACGCGTATCGATCTATTGTTATTCAACACATGTTCACAATACTATTGATTTTCATTATTCAGTTAATTCTTGAAATGAAATCAAAAGATAAAATCAATAATCAGTAATAACTAAAAACGATAAATATATATCATTTATTTCGCTATACAAAGCTGCTATAATTCTTCTTTATTAAATTACATTCAATACATTATGAATTTTATCATGCGATTTAATCTACGAATAAATATTGCATTTATAATTATTTGAAAATACATTCATTAAAGTTTATTTTGCTTAATTTTAAACCATTATAGAAATTAACAATGAATAAAGATTAAGCTATAACAAGAAATAGATATGTATGTACATACATAAATTTATATTAAAATACTTAAGCACTAAGCTCCGTTTTGATCAAAAATAGGATTATTTCTCTTAATTGAGGCTATGCAAATAAGAAAAAATTTATATATTATGTATGTATATATATATATATATATATATGTATATAAATTTATACACATAATTTTTTTCAGTCTATTTAATTATATTAGGTGTACAAAAAAGTTCTGAGCTTTAGCTTTGATACAACCGAAATAACAATTTAAATTTTATATATCTTCCCGCCTTTTTGTGGTTTTAAAGCGTTAACATTTGGCCTTCTAAAATGC
>Ga0157363_1004019_pt1 | contig 13473 bp, 18 predicted proteins | sample AttsexASBM1_FD_111477 | JGI IMG/M metagenome (GOLD analysis project Ga0157363, IMG submission 111477) | Fungus gardens microbial communities from leaf cutter ant in Ribeirão Preto, State of São Paulo, Brazil - Atta sexdens ASBM1 | ecosystem: Host-associated > Fungi > Mycelium > Unclassified ...
AGATACATTCCTGTATCCTTACGCTTTACCACTTCTATCAATCCCTTATACTTCCTCAAGTCTTTGCCTAAGTGCAACCTGAGCTCAAGCTTAAGGTCGTTACAATCATGTCACTAATCCAGGACAGAATATCACAACTTTTTATATCCAAATTGTTAGATACAGTTTATACCTTATTATCCAAGATTCAGTAGGGTATCTTGGAAGTCCAGATAAGTGATTTATGTATTATCTGAGAATGTAGAAGACAGGATGGAATAACCTTTGGCTTTAGCTTGTATGCTATATGTCAGACATGCAAAGCTTGGATACTAGTTTCTTTATTTAATTTCTTTTTCTTTTTCTTTCTCCTTTTATTTTCTTTATTTGAATTTCGATTTAGGGTTAGAGTGACATTATAATTATACTATTACATATCAGTTACATCAGATGACACAATCACATGATCATATGGAACAGGGTAAAAGATTCTGGAAAGATAAATGTATAATATATGTTGACCTTAAGGTGAGCACATAGTTGTTTAGGATAGGCTAGAGAAGTAGTAGTATAGACCATAGTAGTTTAGCATATAAGATAGACAATTTTGTACAGAGTTCTCTATTAAGTTTACTTGTGTTAACCTAATACAAGGTTTATTCATTTGACCAACCCTAAGGTCCTGAGTTGGTAATACTATATCTCTACTAGCTATACTGGTCACATATTTACATTTCTATGATGATACTGCCCCCCTCAATGTCTATAAAAAGTCCATCTTCTGTGATAGCCATCTTTTTTCCAGATATCTAGTCTTCTATGATAAGGATACTCTTGACTTAGCCTTCCATAACAGAGTCTTCCTATTTTACTTCTGTGAGTGTCTTACTACTGAAACCCTAAGCATTTTTTATATTTCTTACTTGTATATAAGACTAGTAGTTATACTGTAATTTGCTAGTCTAATAATTGATGAAGATAATCTCTATTGAACTCAATCTCTGGTATTCAATGGTAACACACCAATTCAGTACTCATCTTCATCCTGAACTTCACTTAATCCTCTGAAGTTGTGACCACATAGCAGACAGATAGTACAGCATATAAGCTGAAGCCAAGATTATTGTGACAAGTCTATAACTCTAAGTCAACCCTATAAACTTCCACCTCCTGGTGTGAACCATACTTAACAGGTATAACTTGAAGTTTGACCATAAAGAATGGCAGTATTGGTCTGAGAAAAACTATAAGGTTTGGTAGGGATATCAGTGTGTTAACTTCTAAAAATTAGAAAGACTGTAGGGTCTAGTAGTGTTTAGATACTTGAATTATGAGTGAAAGCAGGTTCTCTTACATGTATTCACTAGTCATGATCATTAACAACTGTCAATGGGATTGTGAAATATATCTACACTTGAAACTTCTTATATGCTTTCTTATCCTGTCTGTCCACACCTACATCTCTTACTAAAACAATACTAGGTAGAAAGCTATTGAACTTTCCCCTCTAAATCAACATATTTAGAAAGTTGGATAGTGATAGAAGACTGAATATATGGAAGCAATGCATTGAAAATGACTTTTATATATACTGTGGCAAAAATAGCCATAGAGTCAAAGTATACCCCTACTATTTACCAAACTTAACTTTTTCTCATTTTTATTTTTATTTTTATTTTTATTTTTATTTTCTTTTCCATTTTTTATTTTTTGAACTAGGGTTAGAGTTAAAGTGACAATATCACGTGGTCACAAGTCACATGATTCATGGAAAAATGTAGAAAGTTCTGGAAGGATGAGGTTATAAAGCATATGCAACACGTGTTGACCTTAAGATTGATACATGGCTGTTTAAGGTAGGATAGAAGTAGCTAGTATGGACCATGTGGATTTAGTATATAAGGTAGACTATCTTGTACAGAGTTCTCTATCAAGTTCTCTTATATCAACCCAATACAAGGTTACTCTTTTGACCAACTCTAAGGTCTTAAGTTTATAATATTAGAACTCAATACCCCTTTCTGAGACTATCTGACATAGGACTCTCTCCCATTTACTCTTTTATCATCCTTAACCAAAGGGTAACACTGCCTTTTGGTCAAGAAGAATTACTGAACCCTAGGCATAAGAGATACACTGGTTAGGCAGGGGAAGCCTAGCTATTTGATTGTATCAAAGCCTACTAGTGCACTTCAGACATATTACCTTGTGTGGATGTGCTACATACTTTTTTTTTATATCAGCCTTGTGCTACAGATTCCCTTGTGATCTGTCTATACAGAGAAATGGCAGACACTCTTAAAAGCATTATCTAAAGTAGAACAACCTTCTTAGGTCAAAATCACATACAATTTGATTAGGGTAGTAGGTAGTAGCCAGTAAAACAGTGTAAGTGGGACAAGAAGAGGGCCCACTAACACTTACAGAGATTTCTTCATCGGAATATAAATTGGAAGGCAAAACCAGCACAAGTTGTATGCTTCCTCTATATATATCATTACTGCTCACACTACTACTACTACCATCATCACCATCATCAACTATACCACCCTCCTATTACAGCATGAGTCTACCTGACTATTCTGCCATTATAAGATAGCTACAAGAACAAATCACAACATTAACAAGATAAGTAGGAGGAGAAGCAGGAGAAATAGCAATAAGTACAGAGGTGGCAAGGCCACAAGTGTTTGATGGGACTTTATCAAAGGTCTTAGGTTTTGTAACAGCATGCAGATTATACATAAGGATGAAGATGATAGAAGTGGCAGTGGAAGAACAAATTCAATAGGTGCTATCATATATACAGGAAGGATCAGTGGATGTTTGGAAGGAGAGTGTCTTGGAGGATCTGAAAGAGGGAATACTAGAATATGAATTAGTAGGGGAATTTTTGGCAGCCATCAAGAAAGAGTTTAGAGAGGAAGAAGAGGAGTTGATAAAAGTAGCAGAGTTGAAGAAGTTGGAGCAAGGAGGAAAGACAATAGAAGAGTTTGTTCAAGAATTCAAGAGAGCAGCGAGAGGGAGTAGATATGAAGGGAGACCATTAATGGAGGAGTTCAAGAGAGGAATGAATGGAGTAATAAGAAGGAAGTTAATGGAAGTAGAAAGACCTCTAACAAGCATAGAAAAGTGATACGAATAGGCCACTAACTTGGATAGGCATTGAAAAGAGAGTAGGAGAGAGGAAAAAAGACTAAATGAATGATGAGAACAAGAGGGATTAGCCTCCAGGCAGCAGGAGCAGTAACAAGTAATGCCATAACCACAAGTATGGTAGAGGAGATAGAAAATGCCTTCTCAGCGGGTGACAATAGAGCCCACTCCAATGGAAGGAGTAGAAAGGACAAAGGCGGTAATGGTGTACCCTCAACAGAAGATAGGGGTTGTTCAAAGAAACCCCTATGTGATGGAAGTAGATAGAGGGAGAACCTGCTATGCTTGTGGTGGATTCATGTATATAGCCCAACATTGTAGGAATAGGGGAGGAGGACCAGAATTGGGGATAGCAAAAGACTAGAGTACAGGCAGAGGTAGGGAAGAGGGGGAAATTTCAAACAATTGGACAATTTAAAAGGGGAGGAGGATCTAGAGTCCCTTGACTAGATTCTAACAACAGGTTTAATGTACTAGCCAGTGGAATAAAAGTTGGTACATTAGACTCAGAGAGAATTAAGGAAAAGAAGAAAGTCAAAGTAAGGAAAGCAGAAGAAAAATTATTAAGGGAAGTAATAGTAAAAATTGGGCTAGAGAGAGTGGACATGCAGGAGGGAGTAATAGTAGAGATGTTGTTGAATAGCAGGGCCACAGGATTGGTTATGAGTTTGGAGTTCACAAAAAAGCAGAGGTTCAAGTTAAAAAAAATGGAGGGGCCTATATATGTGAGAAACATAGATGGTTTGTTCAATAAAGAAGAACTAATTGAACATATGGTAGAGGTAAATATCTACTACCAAGGGCATAGAAAGAGGACAGAGATTGATGTAATAGGAGGGCAGAAATGGAGTGTAATCTTGGGAATGCCATGGTTAGCTTGCCACAATCCTGAGATTGATTGGAAAACAGGGGAAGTTAAGATGACAAGGTGCCCAGAGAAATATGGAAAGCAGTGGAGACTGAAGCAGGAGAAATTAGAGTGGCAAAAGCAGAAAGAAGAAGAGGCAAAAGAGGAAGCAGGAAGGAAGCAAGAGGAAAAGGAAAAGAAGAAAAAACAGAAAAAACAGAAGAAGGAGAAAACAATAGATATGAAAAAGATAGCAGAGGAATGGGAAATTTGGGATGAGGAGGAAAAAGCAGCAAAGTTGGAGGTAGAAGTGAAAAAACTGGTTCTGGAAAAATTCCATAAGTAGATTAAAGTCTTTGGCAAGAAACAGTCAGAGCAAATGTCCACAAGAAAGATCTGGGATCATGCTATTGATATGAAGAAGGGATTTGTACCAAGGAAGGGAAAGGTATATCCATTATCAAGGGAAGAAAGAGAGAAGGTGCACAAGTTCATCAAGGAACAATTGAGGAAAGAGTACATTAGACCCTCAAAATCACCTCAAATGGTACCAGTGTTCTTCATAGAAAAGAAGGATAGGAAGAAGAGAATGGTGTAGGATTACTGATATCTCAATGAGTGGTCAATTAAGAATAACTACCTCTTACCACTCATTTCAGACATGATCAAGAATATAGGCACAAAAAGGGTATTTACAAAGATAGGTCTATGGCAGGGATACAATAATATGAGGATAAAAGAGGAAGACGAGTAGAAGACAGCATTTACTACCCCCAAAGGGTCATTCAAGCCAATGGTGATGTTTTTCAGCCTAACAAACTCACTAGCAATGTTTCAGACTATGATGAATGAGATCTTACAGGATCTTATTAACACTGGGAAGGTAGCAAGTTTTATTGATGATGTGATAATTTGGACAGAGGGAGAAGGACATGATGAGTTGGTAAAAGAAGTAGTTAAGAGACTGGCAGAAAACAATTTGTATGTGAAACCAGAAAAGTATAAATAGAAGGTAAAAGAAGTGGGATTTTTAGGAGTAGTAATAGGACCAAAGGGTATAAAGATGGAAGAAGATAAGGTAAAGGGAGTGATAGATTGGCTGACACCAAAGTGTATCAAAGATGTGCAAAAGTTCTTGGGTTTGGCAAACTACTATTACTGGTTTATCCAAAACTTTGCAACTATAGCCAGACCATTGCATGATATGGTCAAGAAAGATCAGAAGTGGAATTGGACAGAGAAGCAGGAAAAGGCATTTGGAAGACTGAAATAAAAATTTGCAAAGGAACTAGTGTTAGCAGCACCAGATCTGGATAAAAAATGAGAATGGAAGTAGACACATTAGACTATGCTATGGGAGGGGAGGGATGTTATCTATAGAGTGTAAGGATGGAAAATGGAGACCAGTAGCATTTCTCTCAAAATCTCTCAATGAGATAGAGAGAAATTATGAAATTCATAATAAAGAAATGCTGGCAGTAATAAGAGGGTTGGAAAATTGGAGGCACTTAATAGAAGGTGCAAAGTACAAATTCAAGGTTTGGACTGACCACAAGAATTTGGAATACTTTATGAAGACACAGAAGTTGAATCAGTGATAGGCTAGATGGGCATTGTACTTGTCTAAATTTAATTTCATGCTAAAGCATATACCAGGTACAAAAATGAGGAAGGCAGATAGTTTAAGTAGGAGACTAGACTGGAAAGTAAGAGTAGATAAGGACAATGAGGACCAGGTACTTATTAAAGAGTGTTGGTTGCATAGTTTACATGAAGTAGTAATAGAGAGGCCAGAGGTGAATATAGTAGAAAAGATAAAAAAAACAAGAGGTAAAGACAAAAAGGTAGTTAGAGTAGTAGAAGAGATGAAGAAAGCAGGAATTAGAACACTAAGGGGAGAAGATGAGAGTAGAAATAATCTGTATCAAGAATGAAAGAAGTAGACTTAACTTTTTCTTATTTTCTTTTCAATTTATTTTCCTTTATTCTATTTTTAGAACTAGGGTTAGAGTGACAAGGTCACACTGTCACACATCAGTCATATCACATGACATGGTCACAGTAATAGTCATAAGTCACATAACACAGGGAAGGACATAGAAGGTTCTGGAAGAATAATGTCATACAACATATAATACACATGTTGACCTCAAGGTGTACACATGTTGACCTCAAGGTGTACACATGGTCATTTAGGGTAGGCTAGAAATAGCTCACATGGACCATCAGGTATTAGTATATAAGGTAGACAATCCTGCACAGAGTTCTCTATTGAGTTCTCTTGTATTACCCAATAATAAGATTACCTCATAATCTAACTCTAAGGGTTTTGAGTTATAATAATCTGGTTACACTATGATGTACCAGTAGCTGGACATAGAGGAAAGTAGAAGACAATGGAGTTGGTAACAAGGAATTATTGGTAGCTAGGAGTGACAAGAGATATAGAAAAATACATAAAGAAATGTGACATATACCAAAGGATAAAGAATAAGACAGAATCACCAGTAGGAAAGCTGAAGCTGAGCAAAGTACCAGAGAAAACATGGACTCATCTAATAGTAGACTTCATCACGAAGTTACTGGTAGTAGCTAGAAAAGATGTGATTCCAGTAGTCTGTGACAGATTGTCCAAGATGACATATTTTGTGGCAACCACAGAAGGAATGTCAGCAGAAGAGCTAGTAAGGTTATTTAGAGATAACATGTGGAAGCTGCACAGGTTACCAGAGAGTATTATGTCAGATAGGGGACTACAATTTACAGTAGAGATGACAAAAGAGTTGAACAAGATACTGGGAATTAAGACAAAGCTGTCAATGTCATATCACCTACAAACTGATGGGCAGATGGAGAGAATGAACTAGGAGTTAGAACAGTATCTGAGGTTCTTTATTAATCATAGGGAAAAGGATTGACCAGAATGGTTAGCATTAGCTGAGTTTGTGGTTAACAATGAGACCCATTTGACAACTAAGATGTTCCTGTCATAATAAACTATGGCAGAAAATTGAGAATGAGGGCAGATATAAAGAAAAAGGGAAAAGTAGAAAAGGCAACAGAGTTTGTGGAAAGAATGAAGAAGGTGCAAGAGAAAGTAGAAGTAGCATTGAAGAAAGCATAGAAGGATATGAAGAGGCAAGCAAATAGAGGAAGAAAGAATAGCAAGGAGTAGAAAAAGGGAGATAAAGTATAAAGAACTTGGTGTTTAAGGAGAGACCAGTGAGGAAACTAGTAGACAAATATATAGGTCCATATACCATTGAGGAGGTGGTATCTACTAATGCAGTCAAGTTATGACTGCTAACCTTGATAAGGATCCATCTGGTTGTAAATATCAGTTGGATAGTATGATATAAAGAACAAGTGAAGAGATAGAAAAAGGAGAGAGTAAAACTAATCAAAGTAGAAGATGTCAAAGAATAAGAGATAGGAAAAATACTAAATGAAAGAAAAGTATAGGGAATAGAAAAGTATCTAGTATGATGGAAGGGGTTTATAGTAGAACACAACACATGAGAAAGAAAAAAAGATCTGGGAAACACAAGGAAAGTAGTAGAGGAATTTGAGGGAAGAATAAATGCTAAAGTAAGAAGATAAGAAAAGTTGAAGATAATAGAAGAAAAGAACTTTAGAAGAGGGGAGTTACTAGGAAAGTATACAGCAAAAATGTTGTATGGGTGGGACAATGGAAAATTTGAGAAGGAATATCTGAAAAAGTTGGAAAGAAACTGGCAAAAGTGGAAATTGGTTTCTCTGAAGGAGAAACCTTGAAAAGGGAATAATGTCAAAGCTGAAAGTGGTAAACTTAACTTTTTCTCATTTTTATTTTTATTTTTATTTTTATTTTTATTTTTATTTTCTTTTCTATTTTCTATTTTTGGAACTAGGGTTAGGGTTAAAGTAACAAGATCACATGGTCACAAGTCATATAATTCATGGAAGAATGAGGTCATACAGTATGTACAATATATGTTGATCTTAAGATTAACATATGGCTATTTATGGTAGGATAGAAGTAGCTAGTATGGACCATGTGGATTTAGTATATAAGGTAGACTATCTTGTACAGAGTTTTCTATCGAGTTCTCTTGTGTCAACCTAATACAAGGTTACTCTTTTGACCAACTCTAAGGTCTTAAATTTATAACAACTGTGAGGTTTCAAGCTAGATATACAAAAGCAGCCTATTTCAGAATAGAAGCAATACTGGCTGGACAGTTAGAAAACTAGAGTGTAGCTTTACAGAATTTGCACAAAACAGGAGTTATGTTGAACTTGTCTTTATTAATAGCATGTTTTCACATGCTTATTCTATCTCTACTCTTCCAACACCATCTGTAGAACTGAAACTGTTTGATAAATTATCAAAAAACATTATTTCCAACTGTATATCTTCTCATCACTTTTTCATTCAGTAACCAAATGAAATTTAGACATGTATATTGATCCACTCAACTTCTCTTGTTTGTTGGTACTCAGATACAACTAGCCCACTTAATACAATCTATTGATTGACTGGAATACTAAGTCTATTATATTCTGACTGAACTTTCTAAGAAAATTTTGTCTTTCTAAGAAACCTTTAGCTTACCTGTCTTCTGACAATCTTATCCCCACATCTGATTTCTCTATACCTTGAGTTTTCACATTCAAGAATCTGCTTCTGTAATCTCATATTGCAATTATCAGTTTTTCAGTCTACATCTAAACATTATAGATAAAGAGTTTGACTATTTTCTACCTTAAGTTCTACTTTGTAGATTTTGCTAGAAGGTTAGTTAAGGTCATGAATGACTTAGTTGATATATATACTATACCACCAGAGTATATAAGTTCACTGACATTTTTAAAAATGCCAAAGCCAAAACTATGGCCTTTTACTACTTATACAATCTATAGATCAAACTAGAAGATAGAGCAAAACTACTCATTGGAACCCTCCACTTACTTTCTATTATGGAGCAAGAAGTACTTAAGGATTTCATTAGTGAAAACCTAAACACTAGTTTTATACATCCTATCTTCTCTCCTTATAGAGTGCCCATACTCTTTATAAAGAAAAAAGACAACTCACTCTATCTCTGTGTCAACTTCCAAGAACTCAACTGCATCATACATAAAAATAGATATCTACCTCCACTAATATTTGACTTCTTGACTTACCCCAGAAAACACACATCTGTCAGGATTGCAGGAAGTAGATTTCTTTTCATTTCATTGCCTTTTTTTATTTTCTTTTCTATTTATTTTCCCTTTGTTCCATTTTTAGCATGTAGGGCTAGGACTAGAGATGGCATGGGTCATATGACACAAAGAAGATTCTAGAAGGATGATGTCATACCACATAGAAACCTCATAGCTAACACATGGTTGTTTAGAATAGGTTAGAAATAGCTAGTACTGACCATGAGGATTCAGTATACCCAACTGATTGTAGAAACTAATGCTTCTAACTATGCTTTCATGAATATTCTATTGATTATGACAAAGAAGAAAGAAGTTCATTGTATTTCACTTCTATATCTTCAAAGCTACTAAAATCAACTATAACATATATGACAAAGAATTTCTTGTGGTTTTAAAAGCATTCTAGATCTAGTGCTACTATCTAAAAGAATCCAAACTTTCAATCAATGTTATCATGGATTACAAAAATCCTTTTCTATTATCAAGCAAGATAGTCAGAATTATTTTTTCAATTAAACCTTATCATTCACTTTCCCTATCACCCATTTGTTATAACTTAAGTCTTTGAGTGAAGACAAAAGATGACTCTTGTATTAAGTAACACAAGAGAACTCAATAGAGTTTCAAGTACAAACTCATTTACCTTATATACTATAGATCATAGTCTGTATATGATTTCTAGTTTTGATAACAATGACTTTCAAACCTAGTTGAGTGATATCAAGATGTAAGTTGTGCTCTACAAACACTCTGAATTCCTCTCCTTACCTTGGTATTCAAACACAAGGTGGAGGAAAGGAACAACTAGGTGATCAATCAATTGGTATGTTCTCAATTTCTTCTATCATGTAAGACTCCATATATATCTCTATTCTTCAGCTTTCTTTCTTCTCTTATTTGCTTGTCACTTCATCTTTTTCCTGTGCTTTTTTTAGCACTGCCCCAGCTTTCTCCTGAACCCTTTTCATTCTTTCTGAAACCTCTGTTTTCTTCTTCACTTTTCCTTTTCTTCTAATATCTGCTTCTATTCTCAATTTCCTATTATAACTTGGTATAAACAGTAATACCTTTGTTGCTGAGTGGGTTTTGTTATTAACTACAAATTCCACCATTGCTAACTAGTCTGGCCAATCCTTCTGTCTATGATCTACAAAAAATCTCAAGTATTGTTCCAACTCTTGATTTATGTGTTTAGTTTGTCTATCAGTTTGCAGATAGATTAATGTTGACAACTTTGTTTTGATTCCAATTTTATTCAACCTCTTAGTTGACTCCATTATAAACTGTGGTTCTCTATCAAAAATTACATTTTCTAGCAATCCATGCAACTTTTATACATTATCTCTGAACAGCCTTACTAGTCTTACTAATCTCTCTGCCAATGTTTCTTTTGTTGTTGCAACAAAATGAACTATTTTTAACCACTCTGTTACATACTACCAAAATCATATCCTTCTCTACTACTAGTAGTAATTTTGTGATAAAATTAACTATCAAATGTGTTTATGGCTTTTCCAGCACTTTATTAACCATTAGTTTTTCTACTAGTACTTTTGTATAATTCTTCATACTTTGGTATATATCACACTCATCCATATATTTCCTCATACCATTTATTGCTTCTAGCCACTAGTAATTTCTTGTTACCAGCTCTATTTTCTTCCACCTTCCATTATATTTTATTACTAATATATCATGATGCAACTGGATAACCTCAACTTCTCATCCTTTGATACATATACTTTTTCTTACTTGAACATCAACTTTCCTTTCACTTACCATTCATTACCTCTCAATATCTTAACTTTTGTCTTCTTCATCTCTTCTACTACCATAACTACCTCTTCATCTTTTCTTCTAGCTATTTTCATTTTTCTATTATATCTACCTCTGGTCCTTCTACTACTATCTCGATTAAATCTCAAACCTATTTTTCTTTTATTAACTTTTGGTTCTCATTGTCATTTTCTACTTTTACTTTCCAGTCCAGTCTCCTACTTATTCCATTTGTCTTTTCCATTTTTGTGCCTGGTAAATGTTTTAAACTAAAATCAAATCTTGACAAGTATAAGGCCTATCTTGCTTGCCTATAATTCAACTTTTATACTTTTATAAGTACTCTAAATTCTTATGATTTATCTAGACCTTAAATTTGTATTTGGCACCTTCTAATAGATATCTCCAGTTTTCCAACCCTCTAAAACCCTAACACTTAAGTCCTTGAATAAAGACAAAAGACAACTTTTGTATTGAGTAACACAAAAGAACTCAATAAAGTTCTAAGTAAAAAATAGTCTACCATATATACTACAGATCCTGGTCTGTATATATATTACTACTAACCTATCCTAAAGTACATATGCCTGCTGTAAGGCCAACATATTGTTGCTATGCTATATAACATTATTTGTTCTAGGATCTTTTATAACCTTATTTGTATTATATGATTGTATGACCATGACCATGACATATGTGACAACACTGTGACATTTGTCACCTTTGTGACTTGTGTGACTGTCACCTCACACTTTCATCTAAGTTCAAAATAAAACCAAGTTTATTGTTTCCAATTCTGATACTTAAGAGTTGACCAGTTCAATACTACCTTTACTTTTCTTCTTCCATTTTAATCCTCTCTGGTCTTATCATTACTCTTAAGAATCTTACTTTCTTCACCTTTTACTTATACTTCTCCAACTTCATACATAAATTATTTTCTGCTAATCTCTTCACTGTCTCTTCTACTACTTCATTATGTTCCTTTTTCTTTTCTGTTCATATTATCACATCATCAATAAAGCTTCCCTCTTCTCTGGTGTTGATTAAGTCTTATAGAATTTCATTCATTATTGTTTAAAATATCACAGATAAATTTGTTAGTCCAAAAAACATTATTGTTGTCTCAAACAATTCTTTCAGAGTCATGTATGCCATCTTCTACTCATTGCCTTCCTTTATTCATATAACAAGAATAATTGTTCTTTACAGTCCACTCATTTATATATCTATAGTCTTGAACTATTCTCTTCTTACTGTCCTTCTTTCTTACAAAAAATACAGATGTTGTCTGGTATGACTTTGAGGGTCTAATATATTCTTTTCTCAATTGTTTATCAATAAACTCATGTACCTCCCCTCTCTCTTCTCTTGACAACTAATAAATCTTTTCCTTCCTTGGTATAAACCCTTCTTTCAACTTAATCTTATGATCCTATATCCTCTTTTTGGTATCTGCTCACTTGCTTTTTTTTGAAATACATGGATCCATTTAAGAAACCTTAGAGATACCAATTTCTTGGTCTCTTCTTTGGATTTTGCTATCTTCTCTTTCTCATCCCAAATCTCCCACTCCTCTGCTACTTTCTTTACTTCTATTGGTTTCTCCTTTTTTGGTTTTTTCTTCTTATTTTCTTTCTTTCTCTGTTTTCTTTCTTCCTGCTTTTTTTCCTTTTCTTATTTTGCTTCTTCTTCCTTTTGTCTTTGTCACCCCAATTTATCTTGTTTAGGCCTCTACTACTTTCCACATTCTTCTGGACATCTTATCATCTTTACCTCCATTTTCCAGTCAATTTCAGGATTATGGTGAGCAAGCCACAATATTCCCAAAATTACATTCTACTTCTGCTCTCCAATTATATAAATTTCTATTTTCTCTCTATATCCTTTATAAAATATATTTACCTCCACAGTGTTTTCTATTGATCTCTCCTTGTTGAATATTCTATTTATATCTCTCATATATATGAGTCTTTCAATTTTCTTTAACTTAAATCCCTGCCATCTTGCAAACTCTGAGCTTATCACCAAAAATATAGTGCTACTGTTTAAACATACCTTTACTGTTAATCCCTTCTGCATGTCAATTCTTTCTAATCTAATTTGTTATTATCAATTTCAGAACCAAAACAAAATAATAATAACATAATCAATAAATAAATAAAAATAGTAGCTCATCAGAAGAAATCTTGACAATTTTTTCAGTTCGAATTAATAAATAAATATTGTTTTGTTACTACAACCTTAAGATATAAATTACAAATGATTGGATATCAGCACTAGTTAAGAGGGGTACTTAAGTAATTAATGTTTTTATAACTAAATCCTTAATTTAAGTTTAGTTAAATTAACAATAGAGAAGTTATAAATGTTTAAAGGATAATTATCAAAATGAGGTATTATTTTTTCTGTTAAATCCCAAATTATTTCCCCCCCTTAAAATCTTGCTCTCTTTCTACTAAGAAAGAACGATTATTTGATTAATTACTTTATTTAACCAACTTTATTAAAATATTATGCAATTA
>Ga0157363_1004020_pt1 | contig 13473 bp, 11 predicted proteins | sample AttsexASBM1_FD_111477 | JGI IMG/M metagenome (GOLD analysis project Ga0157363, IMG submission 111477) | Fungus gardens microbial communities from leaf cutter ant in Ribeirão Preto, State of São Paulo, Brazil - Atta sexdens ASBM1 | ecosystem: Host-associated > Fungi > Mycelium > Unclassified ...
AAGCAGGTTTCTTAAATATGGTCGGCGAGAGAGGATTCGAACCTCCGACCCACTGGTCCCAAACCAGTTGCGCTACCAAGCTGCGCTACTCGCCGATTTTTTACTTCTCTACTTTTTAACGCTACTGCGTAATTTTGCTTGGTGCGAAGGGAGGGACTTGAACCCTCACGTCCGTAAGAACACTAACACCTGAAGCTAGCGCGTCTACCAATTCCGCCACCATCGCGTGTCCGAGCAAAATCTGGGGTGGCTAATGGGACTCGAACCCACGACAACTGGAATCACAATCCAGGGCTCTACCAACTGAGCTATAGCCACCATAATTCTGGTGCGTAAACATTCCTGCTTACTTTTCACTGCATAACGCGGTTAACCAACCACCGAAGCTCTTGCGCACAAACTAAATGGCGCGCCCGACAGGATTCGAACCTGAGACCTCTGCCTCCGGAGGGCAGCGCTCTATCCAGCTGAGCTACGGGCGCGTAGCGCCGTTGCGGATGGGCATACTACGGGCTTGACCTCATACTGTCCAGCGCTTTTTTATAAAAAAAACGCGTTTGATTACGCTTTGTGCATTCCGTCGATTATTAATGCAGTTTTGCTGGCTGCACTGATGATATTGCTGAATAAATCGGCGATATCAGAGATCGCCACGCCAATGATAGCGCAAATATTTCAGCAGTTTTAACTGGCGGCGCCAGCGCGAAGGCTGCCGAATCAAACGATAGAGCCATTCCAGCCCTAATTTCTGCCAGATTCGCGGTGCACGCGCAACGTGGCCGGTGAAAACATCGTAGGTACCGCCCACGCCCATATAGAGCGCATGCGGCCAGTGCGCGCGGCAATCACGCATCAGCAACTCCTGACGCGGCGAGCCCTGCGCCACCGAGACAATCTGTGCACCGCTGGCCGCAATGCGCGCAAACAACGCCTCACGCTCTGCCGGGGCAAAATAGCCATCCTGACTGCCGACGATGTTCACATTCCACTGACGACGCAGTTTGTCACAGGTTTCATCCAGCACTGCCTGACGACCGCCAATCAGAAATACCGGAATGCCGCTGCGGCCTGCGCGCTCCATCAGGGCTTCCCACAGATCGGCGCCAGCGATGCGACTAACCTGCAACTGCGGATATTTTTTGCGTAAGGAGCGCACAATGCTAATGCCATCCGGATATTTAAATTCCGCTTCAGCAATCAGTGCACGCAGTTGCGCATCCTCTTCCAGCGTCAGCATCTTTTCTGCATTCATCGCCACCAGCGTGCCGCAGCGCGGCTGGCCATCCGGCAGCAAGAAGTGCAGGAAGCTGTCCATGTCGTTAAAGGCGTGAAGATCGACACCGCGCAGGTTATAGCGCGGCTTATCGGTTTTCATGAATCATTTTCCCAAAGGTTAAGACAAGCTGTGAACCACCGGCTCGCTGCGCGGGCGAATTAAACCCGCGCGCGCTAACAGCCAGTACAGCAATTTAGCCACCGCCATACAGGCGGCAAAAATAATGCAAAAGAACACCACGCGCGAACCGAAAGCATCCAGCCCTTCACGCGCCAGCACGATCATATTGAAGACCGCGCCGAAGCAGAAACTCTGCAGAATCGCCCCGCTATAGCGGTTTGAAGCATCACGGCCTTGCAGATAGAGGTTATCGAACCCTTTCATCAGCCAGCCGACGGCAATCGCGCCCAGCGGAATAAACCACACGCCGCCCATTACTAGCAACGAACCCAGCAGCGTCGGCGAAATCGCCAGCCCTGAATGGTTGTTCAGCACTTCCCAGGTAAAGTAGTTGGCGCTGTTGAGCACAATCGATGGACGGCCAGGCCAGAGCCAGCTCGGGATGAAGACATAAAAGTCACGCCAGATCGGTGCTAAGCCCTGGAAGTCAATTTTGTCGTAGTTCTGCAATAACAGCGCGAGATTTTCCCAGGGGGAGAAGGTATCACGCGTTAAATACAGGAAGGTGTAAAACGCTTCATCGCCCACCACATCGAGGTTATAGCGCCGCAGTGCCAGCCAGAACATGCCCGCAATCGCCATCACGCCAGCGCCCACCAGCATCCACAAGGTGATCCAACCGCGCGTAATACCGATAAACAGGAACAGGGCAAAAGCGATAATGATATTGGCGCGCGTCCCGCCCACCAGCGCATAGGTCAGTAAACCAAATGCCACCGACACCAGCAAAAACCCTAGCCACTGGCGCTGCGTCGGGTTGAGGAAATAACGAATCAACATCGCCGGAATAAAGAAGTAGAAGAAGCGTTTGAGCGCTACGCCGGACACTTCGCTGGAGAAAATCTGGTTATACGCAGAGAGTCGGAACAACAGTAACCCGTTGTGCATGAAGAACACCGTGACCGTGCCAATCGCCACCAGCGCCAGTAACAGGCAGGTAAGATGGGTTTCGACTCGGTTCATCCGCAACCAGGGTTTGCGCGGTGCAGCGTTGATCGGCCTCAATCGGACTTTATAACTGACGTAATAAATCGCATAAAAACTGGTCGCGGCCAGCAACGCCTGTAACAGGTACTCCGGCGGCACCACTTCAACATTAAAGCGGAATACCAGCACACTGGTGAGGGGGAACCCGAAATAAAAGGTCAGTAAAAAAAGGATGGTGAAGAACAGGTGGAAGTTAAAACGCACCCGTTTAAATTCCCGCCAGGTCAGCGTCAAAATGAAACCTAGCGAGAACAGATAAACCACCAGCAGACCACTAAACTGCATCAGGCTCATGTTCTCTCCCTTTCACTTAGCCTCAACGCGTTGCGCCAGCCAGCCAGATAACCAGGGGCGAAAAAGGCAATCGCGGATTTATCACACTGTGCCAGCTGACGCTGAGCTTCAGCCACACTCGACGCATCCAGTGCATCTTCACTAAAAAGAACCGGCAACCCTTGTTCGCTGAGGTCGCGCCAGAACGGATTTTTTCGGTTCAGCACAAAGGGAATGTTGGCCTGAATCAGCAAACATAACGTGCCAATACCCTGTTGACGTTCGAACATAAAATAGCCGAGCTGGCATTCACTGAGCAATTGCAGATAGGTGTCAAAATCTATCTTGTCTCGCAACAAGGTCACCTGACCCTGCGGAAACAGACGCTGTACGGCCAAGCTGATCTCGTCAATGTATGCCTGATTGTTTTCCGGGTAGCCCAGCGGGACCCGTACTTTCACCCGATCGCCAAACTGTGCTCGAAGCGCCTGCAGGCCTTCAATATGGTTGTTGCTACGATCGCCGGAATTGCCCAGCAGCACGGTGAAATCACTGGTCGCGCTACCGCCCGGCACTGCGGCATTGGGCATACGCGTTGGAAAGTAGAGCAGCGATGTCGGCACGCGCGGGTGGCGCTGCTGAAAAGTGTGCAAATCACCACGCGTCGCGAAAACATGAGCAATGCGATGCTGTGCCATGCGGCGCAGCAGATAAAACAGCCGATACTTCAGGCCACGCCCCTCTTCGTACAGATCCGCACCCCAGATATGCCAGTAGGCCTGCTGACGCCGCAGTTTACCCCTGAGCAACGCTAGCCAGATTTGCGGATTGAATTGTCCATGAAAGAAGAAGCGTTGCGTACGATCAGCCGCACGGGACATTACCGCCTGTGCAAGTGCGCGCTTGCTGGGATAGCTTTCGATTTGCAGCGCGGTATAGGCTTGCATCGCTTCAGGCGTTGAAGTCACCACCATAAACTGGCGCGGTCCAGCACCCGGCAATTCGGTGCTCATCACCTCATTAAAGAAGCGCAACACCGTATGGTTATGATGTGGGATATCCGATCCCAGCACGTGAAATAAAGTCATTTTTTTCGGCAATAAATCATAAAGGCGCCACAGCAAAGGGCGAAGTAGAGCACGTAAGTCGCCATATAGGCTTGTGCGGCTCCGGCGGTTCCATGTAATGGAATCAGCCAATGTGAGAACGCGATTAACAGCACAAACTGGCTGATTTCCGTCAAAATATAAAAGCGCAGTGAAGCTTTAGCGATCACCAGATATCCGAAAACATAGGCGCCAACTTTAAAGACGTCACCGCATAACTGCCAGATAAACAGGTCCCGCATCGCGGTAAACTGCGGTGAAAACAGCAGCCAGATGGCAATGTCACGCAGTAACCACACGCAGAAACTCGCAGCCGCCACTGCAGGTAACACAAAACGCAGCGCACGCCCAATTTCACGCGCAATCTGCGGCTTACTTTCCAGTCGCGCCAGCGTCGGCAGTAACCAGACACTAAAAGTCGCCGTGATAAATTGCAGATAGGCATCGGAAATACTGGTCACACCCTGCCACAGGCCTACCTGCGCCCACCCCTGCTGTTCGGCCAGCAGATTACGCATCATCACCCACGCCACTGGCAGGGTCACGGAGGTGATAAGCGCCATCAGGGTGAATTTTGCCAGATTTCGCGCCAAATCCGGCTGCCAGCTCGGTGTTAACCAGCGCAGTGGCAGTACCTGACGATGACGGCGCAGCATCAGCAGTGCCGGGAACACCAACAGTGCAGGCACTAGCGCTAAACCCACTAACGCTCCGGCATATCCACCCAGCCACCAGCACAACACATAACCCAGCACGCCCACCAGACTACCGATAATCAGCGCCTGCGCATTGCCGCGCGCATCGCGAAACCCCTTGAGCAAGGCCAGTGTCAAATTGGCCCAGGCAATGCCAAACTGCAGAAAAGCCACGATGCGCACCACGTTGGCATAGTCGTCGTGACCAAATAGCGCATGACTGAACGGCCCCGCTGCCAGCAAGAACACCAGCGCCACCAGCGTGGAGAAGCCGATCACCATGGTGGATGCCGTACCCGTCACGGCACGCAATTGCTCAGGTTGCTGCTGAAATTGCGCGATGTAGGTGGTCACACCGTTGAAAATGCCTGCGCCGGCCAATACACCCAATACGGTAATCAGTTGGCGAAAGTTACCGGCCTGGCCAACCCCTTCTGGCCCAAAGCTGACCGCCAGCAGTTTCACCACCAGCAGACCGGCAATGATTTTTACCAACGTCGATGAGGCCGTCCAGACTGAGGCTTTGGCTAACGACATCAGGCAAAGAAACTCAATAGCGAGCTGATAACAGTGCGCTGATTGTTATCCGACAGGTTATAAAACAGCGGCAGGCGCAGCAGGCGCTCACTCTCTTTGGTGGTGAAGCGGTCATCACCGTGGAAGCGACCAAAACGTTCACCGGCTGGCGAAGAGTGCAAGGGGATGTAGTGGAACACCGTGAGGATTTCCGCCTCTTTCATCCAGTTAATCAGTGCCTGACGGTCGTCGCTGTCGCGCAGTTTGATGTAAAACATGTGCGCATTGTGGCGGCAGTTTTCCGGCACCACCGGCAAGGCAATGCGTCCAGCGGCCGCTAGCGGTTGCAGCGCATCATAATAGCGCTGCCACAGTCGCAAACGCTGCTGGTTAACACGCTCAGCCGCTTCGAGTTGCGCCCACAGGTAGGCAGCCTGCAGATCCGCCATCAAATAGCTCGAACCGATATCGCGCCAGGTGTATTTATCCACCTGACCACGGAAGAACTGGCTGCGGTTAGTGCCCTTTTCGCGGATGATCTCTGCACGCTCCACCAGCTTCGCGTCATTTATCAGCGTTGCTCCACCTTCACCGCCAGCGGTGTAGTTTTTGGTTTCATGGAAGCTAAAGCAACCAATATGACCAATCGTGCCGAGCGCACGCCCCTTGTACTGCGACATCACGCCCTGCGCCGCATCTTCAATCACAAATAATTGATGCTTCGCCGCCAGCGCCATAATGCTATCCATCTCGCAGGCGACGCCCGCGTAGTGCACCGGCACAATCGCACGGGTTTTCTCAGTGATCGCGGCTTCAATCAGCGTTTCATCGATATTCAGCGTATCGGGGCGCACATCGACGAACACGATCACAGCACCGCGCAGCACGAAGGCATTGGCGGTGGAAACAAAGGTGTAGCTCGGCATGATCACTTCATCGCCGGGCTGGATATCGATTAACAGTGCGGCCATTTCCAGCGAGGCGGTGCAGGAGGGGGTCAGCAGCACTTTTTTGCTGCCAAAATGCTGCTCCATCCACTGCTGACAGCGGCGGGTAAATCCACCGTCACCGCAGAGTTTGCCGCTGGCCATCGCCGACTGCATATATTCAAGTTCACTGCCGACGACTGGCGGCGCATTAAATGGGATCATGTAGCTGTCCTGTAAAACCAGTAGGCGGTGCTTTCAAGGCGTGCACCGCTGCGTAAATAGAGGCGCATCGCCGTAAGATTGCTAAGCTGGGTCGCGACGCGCAGTCGTTCAAGTTGTCGCACGCGGCCCCAATCCGCTGCCGCCAACAGCAAGCGTTGACCAATGCCCTGCCCTTGCGCTGCGGGTAACACGGCGAGCAGGCCGATACGCGCATCACCGTTCACTTCACGCATCGAGACATAGCCTTGTAATTGGCCGGATTCGTCGCTGGCCACCAGACATTGGTGATCAAAGGTGCCGCGTACCGCGTTTTCAATCCACTGCGCATAGAAACGACCGCTGTCATCGGCGTTAAACCAGGGCGCACGAAAACGGCTTTGGCGAAAGGCATGCGATGCCGCCTCACGCAATGCCGGGATCTGTGCTTCACGCGCGATGCGCACGCCAACCTGGCGCTCGGTGCGTTTGATATTGATGGCCAGATCGGCCTCACCTTCCACCAGCTGAAAACCGTGCTGGCTTAAGGCATCAATGGCGTCGGTGCGCTCGGCGGGCACTTTGGCCTGCCACAACGTATCTGGCTGTTGCAGCGCGTCGGCAAGGGTGAAGTCGCCATCCAGGTCGATACGCGCACTGTTCACGCCAAAGAAATCGCTTTCCCACTCGAGGGGGTTAATACTGACGCGGACGGGCATGGAGAACATCCATCAGGTATTGGCCGTAGCCGGTTTTGGTCAACGCTTGCGCCGCCGCCAGCAACTGTTCGTCACTTAGCCAACCGTTGCGCCACGCAATCTCTTCCAGACAGGCAATTTTAAAGCCCTGACGTTTCTCCACGGTCTGCACAAACATACTCGCTTCAATCAGACTGTCGTGTGTACCGGTATCCAGCCAGGCAAAACCGCGTCCCAGCAACTCGACAGAGAGTTCACCCTGCTCAAGATACATCTGGTTAATCGCGGTGATTTCCAGCTCGCCCCGTGCAGAAGGCTGCACCAGTTTGGCAAACTCCACCACGCGATTGTCGTAGAAGTAGAGGCCGGTTACCGCCCAACGTGATTTGGGTTGCTGCGGCTTCTCCTCGATGGAAAGCGCATTGAAGTCGTCATCAAACTCCACCACACCAAACCGCTCGGGATCCATCACCTGATAGGCAAACACCGTCGCACCGCTACTGCGCGCAGCCACTTTTTTCAGTTTCGGACTGAAGCCCTGGCCAAAATAGAGGTTGTCGCCCAGCACCAAACAGCAGCTGTCATTGCCAATGAAGGACTCACCAATGATAAACGCCTGCGCCAGACCATCAGGGCTGGGTTGTTCAGCATACTCTAGCTGCAGGCCGAACTCGCTGCCATCACCGAGCAAACGCTCGAAGTGCGCGCGATCTTCTGGCGTGGTGATAATCAGGACCTCGCGGATCCCCGCCAGCATCAGCACCGACAGCGGATAGTAAATCATCGGTTTGTCGTAAACTGGCAGTAGCTGCTTTGAGATAGCGCGAGTAATAGGGTGCAAACGCGTGCCCGAACCGCCCGCCAGGATGATACCTTTCATCGTTGCTGCTCCTGTATTGCGCCTCAGCGCGGCGTGGTTAAACCCAACCGCTCGCCACGATAGCTACCGTTGAGAATCGCCTGCCACCATTGTGGGTTTGCCAAATACCACTGCACGGTTTTGCGAATGCCACTTTCGAAGGTTTCCTGCGGCATCCAGCCTAATTCACGCGCAATTTTGCTGGCATCAATGGCGTAACGCAGATCGTGACCGGGCCGATCGGTGACAAAAGTAATCAGATCTCGATAGCGCGCCAGATGCGTGGCGCGCTGCTGCGGTGCCAGTTCGTCCAGCAGATCGCACAGGGTTTCCACCACCTCAATATTACGGCGTTCGTTGTGACCACCAATATTATAGGTTTCACCCACTTTGCCGCTGCTCACCACACTGTAGAGTGCTCGCGCATGATCCTCTACATACAGCCAATCGCGAATCTGGCTGCCGTTGCCATACACCGGCAAAGGCTTACCCGCCAACGCATTGATGATAGTCAGTGGAATCAATTTTTCAGGAAAGTGATAAGGGCCATAATTGTTCGAACAGTTGGTGACGATGATCGGCAAGCCGTAAGTGCGTAACCAGGCGCGAACCAAATGATCGCTGCTGGCTTTCGTCGCTGAATAAGGACTGCTGGGCGCATACGGCGTGGTTTCAGTAAAGAAATCATCGCTGCCATGCAAATCGCCAAACACTTCATCAGTGGAAATGTGGTGGAAGATAAAGCCTTTTTTACGCTCATCCGCCATCTCATTCCAGTAATGGCGTGCGGCTTCCAGTAACTGATAGGTGCCCACGATATTGGTTTCGATGAAGGCAATCGGGCCATCAATCGAGCGATCCACATGGCTTTCTGCGGCCAGATGCATAATGCAATCCGGTTGATATTGGGCAATGACACGGTCCAGTTCGGCTCGGTCGCAAATATCCACCTGCTCAAAGGCATAGCGCGCATCATTCTGTATTGAAGCCAGAGAGGCTAAATTGCCTGCGTAGCTGAGTTTATCCACCACCACCACCTGATGGTCGGTTTGCTCAATCAGAAATCGCACCAGTGCGGACCCAATAAAGCCTGCGCCACCTGTCACCAGGAACTGTTTCATCGCCAGACACCTTTGGTATCGATAATCCACTGCTGCGTGATCTCGCTGGCATCGATAGCGCGGAACTGCGCGTGATCAACCAGCATCACGATGATATCTGCTTGCTGCAATGCATCCTGGGTGGAAACCAGAGCCGCTTCATGGGCCAGTTGCGCAGGGATTTCTGCCACATGCGGTTCAACCACCAGCGTGCTGCCGCTGTGCCACTCGGCAATCAGGTGCGCCACTGTCATTGCCGGGCTCTCGCGCAAATCATCAATGTTCGGTTTAAACGCCAGGCCGAAGCAGGCAATCGTCACCTCAGAAGCACGTTTGCCGCTGGCAGTCAGGCAATCAGCCAACTGCTGTTTGACCTGATCTAACACCCACGTCGGTTTCGCATCATTCACTTCCCGCGCGGTGCGAATCAGACGCGCCAGCTCCGGATTTTGCGCCACGATAAACCAGGGATCAACAGCGATACAATGCCCACCGACGCCCGGTCCGGGCTGCAGAATGTTGACGCGTGGATGGCGGTTCGCCAGCGCAATCAATTCCCACACGTTGATCTTCTGTTCCGCGCAGATCAACGACAGCTCATTAGCGAAGGCAATATTCACATCACGGAAGCTGTTCTCCGTAAGCTTACACATCTCGGCAGTACGCGCGTTGGTTTCCACACATTCGCCGCGCAGGAAGATGCGATACAGTTCGCTGGCCCGTGCTGAGCACGCAGGCGTCATGCCGCCAATCACACGGTCATTTTCCAGCAGCTCTACCATCACTTTGCCGGGCAGCACGCGCTCCGGGCAGTAAGCGATAAACACGTCACAGTTATCACCGTGCTGCGGGAAACGCAGGTCAGGACGTGCCTCCGCCAGCCAGGCGGCCATTTGTTCGGTCGCGCCAACCGGTGAAGTCGATTCGAGGATCACCAAGTCGCCCGTTTTCAGCACCGGTGCAATCGACAACGCGGCTGCCTGTACGTAGCTCAGATCCGGCTGATGATCGCCGATAAACGGCGTGGGCACAGCAATCAGGAAGGCATCCGCAGCTTCGGCTTCCGTAGTGGCGCGCAGATGTCCTGCCTGAACGGCGTTGCGCACCACGTCACTCAGCTCCGGCTCAACAATGTGAATGTCGCCGCGATTAATGGTCTCGACCGCGCGGACATTGATATCCACGCCGATCACTTTTTTTCCCTTTGAGGCAAAAACGGCCGCCGTTGGCAGCCCAATGTAGCCCAGTCCGATAACGGAAATGGTTTCAAAACGCATAATTATACTCTGTGTTGTTTCAGTGCCTGCAGGATGCGCGAGCAGGCTTGTCCATCGCCATACGGATTGTGCGCGCGACTCATCCTCTGCCAGGCTTCCTCGTCCTGCAGCAGCAGGCTGACTTCTTCGACAATCCGGTTGATATCGGTACCGACCAGTTTTACTGTGCCCGCATCCACCGCTTCCGGACGCTCAGTCGTATCACGCATGACCAGAACAGGTTTGCCCAACGATGGCGCTTCTTCCTGAATACCACCGGAATCGGTGAGGATCAGCCAGGAACGGTTCATCAGCCAGACAAAAGGTAGATACTCCTGTGGCTCAATCAAAATGATATTGTCGATACCACTCAGGATACGATTTACCGGCTCGCTGACGTTGGGATTGAGGTGCACCGGATAGACGATTTGCGCCTGCGGATGCTGACGTGCAATCTGCGCCAGCGCGCTGCAAATGCGTTCAAAACCGCCGCCAAAGCTTTCACGACGATGGCCGGTGACCAGAATCAGTTTTTTGTCCGCATCAAGGAACGGATAACGTGCTGCAAGACGTGCATTCAGATCGCCATCATCCAGCACCCGATCGCGCACCCATAGCAACGCATCAATCACCGTATTGCCGGTAACTACGATACAGTCATCCGGCAAATTTTCACGCAGCAGATTCTGCCGCGAACTCTCGGTTGGGGTGAAATGGTAGCTCGCCAGATGACCGGTTAAGGTGCGGTTAGCCTCTTCCGGCCAGGGCGACATCAGGTTGCCGGTGCGCAATCCTGCTTCGACGTGCCCCACCGGAATCTGATGATAAAAAGCGGCTAAGCTAGCAGCAAAAGTGGTGGTGGTATCACCGTGCACCAGCACCACATCGGGCTGAAAATCGGCGAGCACCGTTTTCATCCCCTGCAAAATGCGGCTGGTGATCTCCGTCAGCCCCTGTTCCGGGCGCATGATATTGAGATCGTAATCGGGCTGCAGCTTGAACAGCCGCAGCACCTGATCGAGCATTTCACGATGCTGCGCGGTCACGCATAAGCGCGATTCAAACGCCGGGTCCTGCGCCAGTGCCTGCACCAGCGGGGCCATTTTTATCGCCTCAGGACGCGTGCCAAATACGGTCAGAACTTTCACGTGGCTTCTCTTAATGGCTCGTTGGTGACGTTGGACGAGGACGGCGCACCAGCGCCACACCTGCACCCACCAGCGCGCCAATGACGCCCCACATGATCATCATAAACACTCGGCGCGGACTGTCGCGCGACACCGGCTCTTCAGGCGTACGCAGATAGCGGTAAGTCTGGAAGGGCTTATCCAACTGCGCGCCTGCCTGCAACGTGCCCAGCATCGCTCTGTTTTGATCATAGCTCAAATCGTAAGCGGGCCCGCTGGCCTGCAATGTATCGAGCTGAGCCTGCAGCATTTGCTGCCCGAGCAGGAAGCGATCGCTGTCAGGCAGCGCTTCGCCAATGGCCGGAGCACGGTTTTCTTTGATGCCCTGCTGACTAGCAACCTTTAAGGCCTGTTCAATACGTTGACGCTGGCGATCAAATACCGCCTGTGCCACTTCCTGCTGACGGGTAACCTGCGCCTGCAGCTGCGCGCTGCGCGCCTGCCATGCCCCCTTCAATTCTGCATTCAAATGGCGCGCTGCGCGTTCGCTGGCATAGGCGATATATTGGCGCAGCAAGTTATTCGCGTCGCCAGCGGTTTCGGCAATCAGCTTAATGTTATCCAGCGTGTTATGCGCCGCATCCGCTGGTGTGAACTGGATATTGGTAATCAAATCATCCAGCAGTGCGGCATCGTTATGCGCGTTGCCACTTTTGCGGCTTTTGAAATAATCGGTCTGCTGCCAAAAATCACGGCGCGTGTCCCAGGAGGCCAACTGCATAGTGAACTCCTGATAGACCTCATCCATCACTGTTGGGGCGGGGGTGTTGAGATTGAGCGTGTTGTTACGCACATCGAGGTTATTGAGGAATTGCTGCTGCACGAAGAAGTCACCCAGCATGTTAACCGTTGGACGATCGGTAACGGCAGTGGTGCTCCAGGCTTGCTTCATCAGCATCGAGGCGAGCCAAGCCAATAAGGCAAACAGCAGCGCAAAGCCGATAATCCAGCGCTTACCGCGCCACAGCGTGCAGCCAAGGCCGCGCACATCCAGTTCGTTCTCCACAACGACAGAGGTCATAACAAAAGTCCTTATCGGGGTACTGATCGGGGTAATTTATTTTTTATCTTCGCCACTGCTTTGCCAGCGGCGTTTAATACGACGGATTTTGCGCGCCACACGCCAGGCGTGTTTCAGGCAATAGCCGTAAAGGAAAAAGGCCATCAGGAACAGCACCAGCATCACCCACTCGGGGATGAAGGCAAGGTATTCGCCCAACACACCAATACCGGCCAACAGCGCTGCAGCTACGGTAATCAGCACAAAGGCCTGACGCGAAGTGAAACCGGCTCGCATGATCAAATGGTGAATGTGCTGGCGGTCAGCTGAAAACGGACTCATCCCCTTACGCAGGCGGCGATACATAATCGCCACCATGTCCATTAGCGGAATGGCAATCAGCCACAGTGCCGTGACCGGCGTAATCGGATGGCTCAAACCCTGGGTGGTTTCCAGCAGGATCCAGATAATGGTGAAGCCAATCATGGTGCTGCCGGCGTCGCCCATAAACACTTTGTAGCGGCGACCAATCAGACCCAGATTGAGCAAAATATAGGGGATGGTGGCGGCGATCATGGCGAAACACCACATCGCAAGACTGGTTTGCCCGTCGAAAAAGAGGATGATGCCCATGGCGGCAAAGGTCACACTGGCCAGCCCACCCAGTAAGCCATCAATGCCATCCACCATGTTAAAGGCGTTAATGGCCGCCCAAACGGCGAACAGTGTAAGTACGTAGCCAAATGGTCCAACAACCAATTCCACCGGACCAATGATAAATCCGAGGCTCAGCAGATACAGTTTTGCGCCGACCATCATCACGATGGCCACCGCCGCTTGTACTAATGCGCGGATTTTAACGCTGATATCGAACCGATCGTCCAGTGCACCCACCAGCACCAGCACCCCTGCGCAACTTAAATAGAGTGCCGCATGGGGTAAATAATAATCTGAAATAGCGAAAGCAAAGCAAATCCCCGCATAAACGGAGATCCCACCTACTAACGGAATGGCGCCATGGTGTCGTTTTCTTGAATTAGGTGTGTCTACCAGCCCAATTTTTTTAGCGGCTTTACGGGCAAAAAATAGGAACACTAAAGTAAACAGAAAAACAAAACCAAGCTCAGTACTCATAGTGAGTAAATTCACGTTAACGCTCTCAGCTAAAATCATCGACAACAATAAGCAAGATTCTTGCCATTGCCGTATATCC
>Ga0157363_1004021_pt1 | contig 13473 bp, 9 predicted proteins | sample AttsexASBM1_FD_111477 | JGI IMG/M metagenome (GOLD analysis project Ga0157363, IMG submission 111477) | Fungus gardens microbial communities from leaf cutter ant in Ribeirão Preto, State of São Paulo, Brazil - Atta sexdens ASBM1 | ecosystem: Host-associated > Fungi > Mycelium > Unclassified ...
ATTTCATTATATCATTTCATTTCATTATAAATCTTGTAAAGTAGACAGGCAAAAAAAAAAAATCTTTTACTTTTGTAATGTCGACCGTCGCGACTAATGACGTTAATTTATTTGCTGACACAAGTAATGCAAGCGAATTGGCATTCATGAGATGTCCATGTAAGCAAGTTTCTTTGCATCCGTTTATTGCATACCGCTAGACAGAACACGGCAGATTGCGCGAGATGTACACGGGGAAAGTCTTATGCAATTAAGATCGAGCGGATGGATGGAGTCGTGATTCGAGAGAGTGCAACGGCGTGCAAGTGGTAGTATTACCCGGTGATTAGTGATGGTTGTTGTCGAGTGATTTAACGTTTCTTTTGCGCTGCAGACGGCGAGTCTCTCTCGAAGCGCAGGTGATTTATCACGTTGACAAAGATACGAAATAGTCAATCGATAATGTGTGAAAATAATAATAAAGAGGATTATGGTTGTAATAATGTCGTAAGAGGACGATTAAAAAGCGCAGTTCATAGCCGTGGTGCTTCGGGGGGGAAATCGCGCAATTAAGGCTGAACTAATGATTCGGGAAGTGGTACGGGTTAAGTGGAATTATCTGGTGATTAGCGACGGTTATTACGGGTGATTTAGTCCTCATCTTTATTTGAATAGATGAATCGTTCGCGTTAAAAGCGTATTACGCGTTTAATCAGATAGAGCGGAGTATGTAAATAAAGAAAACTTTCTCTTTAAATAGCCAAAATAGATCTTTGTTTAGTTACAATTATATACCCTGAAAGAAAAGTATTTGGCATTTGTACTATAATTACATGGTAAAATAATTATAAAATACTTTTATAATTATTGATTATAAATAATTATATTTATATTAATTCTGTTTAGTTATATTTAAGAAAGTAGTTGGCACTAAAAATGACAATTATAATTGCTAATGTTATAGCAGTAATAGCTATAAAAATGGAGTTTCTAATAATTATTATTTTATTATGCAATTACAAATACCAAACATTTCTTTCAGTGTTACAAGTCATACAGTCGTTTGTCACATTGATGAATGAAGAAAGACGATTTCTTGAGTTCGTGAAGAAAGTAATTCGTCTTGTGCTCGAGACGAGCACTTATGCAATTAAGATCGTGATTTAAATCTGTACACACAAGAGATTGGCAAATGCCACTTTAACTGACGATTAGATTGAATAAAAGATAATTCAATTTCTTCGATTAGACACCTCGCGGAAGTAACAGTGTTAATACTCAGTCAACAGCGATTTACCGCTCAGAAAACTAATTGAAGTGCAAGTGAAGATGTTTATGTCTACGACGTTCATATCTATGATGATCATTAAAAACTTCACTTTCTAAATTTCTTTTATAGGCACATCGTAGAAAGCTTGACAATAACATTTGCATCTCAATGGATTATACATATATACACGTTATAAACGCGTATAGAAGTAAAAACCGACGATGAGAAGTGGCGGCATAATTTCCAGGGAAACCGCATGGCGGAACATCGCGGTTAGTAACGATCGGCAAAGCTCGTTACTGGTGTTTAACTATCATTTAGACAGGATTAAAGATAATCCAGTGGTCGGTGTCGTTGGAGATATAGCGAAAGCGCGAGCTACCACTTACGGTCGTCGCGGTAACTCTCGATTAAGGTCGATTTATTACTCGGCGAAGGGTACTCCCCTTCTGAAAGGGGGAATGTGAACGAAGATAGAGGAAAACCGCTAAATATATTTCTCAAAAGGCTTATCGTGGGTGACTATTATAATTCTCGGAAATAAAGAGTTCTCCATTGAAGAATGATTTATGAGAAGTAACCTATATTATATCTTTCTTTAAGTGAATAAGAAGAATAAAAACCAAGTTTTCACGGAATATATATAATATTTCTTCAAAAGAAAGCAAAGTATACGAAAAGAATGGTTTTGCTGAAGTAAAAACTTAATTATACTGAGAAAAATATCCCGATTTGTTTAAATTAATAAAAAGATCCAACAAGAATGACATCTCAGTAAAGATCAAATAAAATTTTTGATAACTAGATAAACGAATATTATGATAACTAGAAATTCTGTTTTGCCTCACCGAAAAATGCTATTCTTGTTGGACTCATTTGTTAGTTCAATCAAAACATTTTTCTCAGTGCAGATCTAAAAATAAATTTGTTGGACCGTTAAAATAATTATGGTAGTAGAATTCTTACACTGAAAAAAATTCCTGTTGAAAATGGATAAATCAGAATTTTCTGATTAAATCTATTATTTTTTTCCTGTTCTTGCAGGAGCTATTACTATATTATTAACTGATCGAAATGTCCAATTATGATAATCGGAATTGATTGATATAATCAGTATCTTACTGATTCGTTCATTTTCAATTAGAATTTTTTCTCAGTATAAGTATGATGACCTGCAAGCATAATGCTGCACAAAGTTTTGACATTCTAAGTAACCAGCTTACTTATCCTGTATAATTATTTTGATAGTTCAATAAAATTATTTTCAGATATTTGTATCTAACTAAATTTTTAGATACTTCAGCAGAACTCTTTTTTCTATGAAGTCTTTAAACATTTCATAAGTGTCTAAAGAAAATGGGATCTGAATCGCAAGTTTATAGAGAAAGTTTATCGCTCCCTGTTGGGATCGGGGCGACTGTAAAATAATATCGTGGGGCAACGCATGGATGCACAATTTGTCAAATTCGGTACATGGGGATGTAGATTGCATACGAAGGAGATATTTCGTTCTAGGTGTTCCTTGGAAGCAGCCGTCGACGTGCGGAGTATTAAATAATCTGTAAACACATAGCGATGTACGATGTTCGCCGCAATAAAGGAATTCTCGCGACGCGATATATTCCTGCTTTACTTTATAAGTTCGTATTAATGCATGTTAAATTAAACAGTCATACGTGTGTTCGCGCGTATGTGTGGTGGCCGATATCCCCGATGAATAACGTCCTTCGCGTTCTGGCGCGCGCGGGTTAAGCCGCTATCAAAAATATGCCAGCATCTATAGCTCCAGTTAGCTTCGGGTAGCATCGTCGAGACTTTGTCGGCCGACGGCGATAATGTCGGAGGTGGTAGACTATGGGTAAGGTCAAAGGCGAGTTCGAGAACTTCCCTTACCTGAAGGTTCAAAGGAGGAGGTCGGGCATTGTTAGTAGCGACTTATTGAGGGAGAGCGGATCCGGCAAGAGAATCGCTAGCACGGTGAATTATCTCATATCGACATTACGGTTCATTGTAATCAGTTGCGGGATTATCGATTTTTCATTTATAACCCAAGAGAGGTAAGGGGCTTTTTGCACGTCGCTGAAGGCCAAAGCCGCGTATTTTTAGCGACCACGCGCGCTCGGGAAGCGTGAAATTTGCGGAAACGCGAAAATACGCTCTCGCTCACGCAATGAAACACGCAATGAAAAAAAGCATCGCTCTACCGATTAATCCGCAAATTACGATTTAAACTAGTTCACAAAAAACTGCATTCTATTATGTGCATCGATAGTCGTAAACTACAAGTTATAAATATAAATTTCGTCTTAGGCGGATAATTGAGATGTACTATCTCTCTTAGCAAAACTCCAATTTAAATTCTGCATAAACATGATTAAAAAGTAAGATATTGAAATTAAAAAATATATTTTATGAAATATATGCAATACGGGCATAACTTCAGATCAGAATTTCAAGATAACGTAGGTAATCTTTTTCAAAAAATTTCAAATATTACCTCAATTTAATAAAATCTCAATTTAATCTCAATTATTTTGGAAACTTAACGTGCTGATGAAATTTGATTTGTATTGGTATTATTTTCAAAAATCTATAAAAAACATCTTATTTGATTAAAAATAATTTTTGACTGTCAACTATAGTGATAGTTGTCACTATCAGAAAAATAAATTGTAAAATAAAAATAACAATTAAGGCAGCAACGAGATTGCGCAGCGTTTTTGGACCAGAATAATATTACCCCGATCGAGAATATTAGTAAACATTATTAGTGAACAATAGTTCATTTTGTCGGATTAGTTTGCGTTGAATAATGATTTTTAATTTACTCGCATAAACCTTACAGTTTGTTTTTTTGCTGGTCACGTAACTAACTGGCTTCCAACTAACAAAGACTGCCCTGAGCTATAATGTTGAAGCCGCTCAGTTAAGTCAAAGGAATGTTCGAACCTGTAGGTGAAGAGCAGCTTGACTTCAAGCAACGTGCTCGAGCTACTTTGAGACGAAGTTGTTCTTAGGAAGTTTCAAAGAACGATGTTAACAATGAATATATATATATATATATATATATATATATATAAATTCTTTTGAAATCCCTCGAAGAAGTCCACCGTCAATTGACATTGACAAATGATTATCAAATAAGATGAAAGGATACTTTTAAATCGACATTATAACTAGCGCACAATGAAGATTTCAGAGGAATACATGAAATTTAATCGACCTCAAAAGCAGTTGCTAACAATAGTTAATTGAATGTTCTCTGTTTGCCTATCTGTTATAAACAGAATCTGTTATCAACAGATTTAAAAGGAGAGAGTTAATTAAACTACACTTAGAGCTAATTGATGTTAGTATGAAACCATCCATTAGACAGTTAATACGAACTTTGTTTAATAACTTCACACTGCAGCTACCGCAGAAATCATTTTCATATTGCGTGTATGCAGCTTCTCTCTGTGACCAACTTGGTTTAAATATTGCTCTGTGTAGATATATATATCTATATTACTTTCTCTCTCTCTCTCTCTCTCTCTCTCATCTGCAATCTTCGTATCTATATAAGTTTCTGATATCTGGTCCATTCTATTTTAGGAGCTCTATGGCTTATGCGCTCCGTATAAGATGCAATCGAATTGTGATACAATCTAAAAAGAAGCGGAGGAAACTTATTGTATCTCATCTCTTGTCTTATTTTTTTATACTTGTTTTTACACGAAACAACCCATCTTTTCTGAGATAATTTTGGCTCTACTTTATATATATAATTCTATATATAAATGAATTCTTGAATATAAAAAATGTTTTGTGTGCATCAATTTGAAATTTCTTGCCTTATCTTTTCTTATAACCGACAGGCTATAAACGAGACATATTGTCAAGATAGTTGCGAGATGACTTTCGATAACCGACTGAAGTGTTCGACACGATATCGATTGCAAACAGCAGTCCATAATGTATCACGACATTACAGACGATCGCGTGCATAAAAGCACATCTAGCATTCCCGATAAGAAGTACCTTTAAGAGCGATTGTATCCGACTTTAATATCTACACTTCTTCACTTTTTCAGGAAGACATTCTCGTGACTATCTCTCGCTCGCAAACCGAGAAATTAATTACTTGGATGATACCACATCTTGTTGATAAATGATTCTCTCTTTTAAATCGATAAAATGGACGAAAAACATATGCACGATTTCCTTGAGTGATAATGAAGAAGACAAATTCGTTATTTTAGCGGAAAATATCCACTTGTGAGATAAAAGCAAAGCGGATCACTAATTTATTTGCATTTATCATCAAATAAATTAAGATCTCTATGAGAATTGACAGAATGTGCATAGAACGGAATTATTATTGTAATCGATTCGATTATATTACTTCATGTCAAACTCTGCAGTAATACTCCACATTGATTTCTGCAAGTCGATTAATGTAATTCGGACGTGGCGATGATTAATGAATAATTATAATCAATTCTGGATGTAATAAACGCAGCACTGTATATAAAGTCAAATAATGAAACGGAACGAGTTAACTCGATCAATTAAACAAATTTAATAAATAACACGTAATAAATAAGCGAATATTTTTCATATATATCCATCTCAATGTTTCGATAAAATTAATATTTGCTGTAGGAATTATTTCGCTCGTTGAACGTTGATATATCACTAAAGCTCACCACGAGGAGGACACATCGATTTTCAGAAGTTACGCCGCCGCATCCGAGCCAGCTACCGATGACAGCTAGTACACCTGCGACGATCAAGGCGTAGGCCAAAGTAGGATACGTCGACGTGGACATCAGTGACACGTAGCTGTGCTTCGCTGCTACCGTCCAGATACCGATGCCACCTACCACCAGTCCGGACAGCTGCAACACATGAACGAGAAATCCTCAATTTAATTTTACGCAAGCATGCAATGAAACGTCACGAAACACCCGTCGCGATGTAACTTACGATTTATATAGCCTGTCTTGTATTTTATAATTAATTGCAATAATTACAAAATAATTTATTTCGTGCTGTGCACGAAAAAGACGGTTAAAAAGTTTAGTTAGGTATTGATCTAAAAATAATTTTGGATTAAAATAATTATATGGCTCAAATTGATGTAAGAATGTCAAAACTTTTTACAGTATTACTTATCATCATGCTTTAGATTCCTATGTATTCCTATTATTTTCATCTGTTCCAGTTAAAGTTTTAGATACTTCAGCAAGATCTTTCCGTATTTACATTAATACTACATATACAACTCGCGTACTTGTCACTTTTGTAGCTTTTTTGCCATCACTTGCCTTTTTCTCTGGATGTAGTAAAGCGTTTCTCGATAACGTAACTGATGCAAATAAGATTTCTCTCGATACGCCGGAATGAAAATTTTTATCATCGCTGACAAAAAAGAAAAACTTCTCCGATCTTCTCAAACTTCATCTTTTATAGGCAGCATCTCCCTGTTTCTCTCACTTTCCTTTCACAGAAATGAATTCTCTAATATGACGAAATGAATCTTTTAAAAGTTGACGAAGTAAGATTAATAGCGTTTTCTACTGGTGTAACACTGATGCGCAATTGTGTTGTTCCACTGTGAAAACTAGTTCAGTGTTTAATGTTCCATTGATAAAACTCTGATGCAAAAAACTTGCAATGAGTTCAACTTTTGCTTCATTGTCTTTGAAGTCAATGGAAACCAACGAAAGTTGAAATTGAGGTTGTGTTCGTGCTAAGAATATTATGCAGGATTAGGCAGTAATTACTTAAAATGTTAACAATTAAAAAAAAAATTAAAAAGTTAATAATTTTTAACTTAACTTAGTTAATTTTAAATGCATTAAATTTTAACTAAATTATTTTTGAACGTTGACTTTTAACTTTTTTAAAAAAATTTTTTTATCTCTTTTAAATATCTTAAAAAAATAATAAGATATAATAAGACTAAGGTATATATATTCGTAATCTATTCATATTTTAAGACCATCTTAAGTAATTTCTTAAGATGCTAATACAGCCCTCTGATTGGTTTATGCGGTTATGCCTTATGTCATAAATTTTAGTCCGAATCTACAAAGGTGTTTTAAGCCTTAAATCATAAGAAATTGATCAATTACAATCAAATATTCTTCTCGCATTCGATTGTAATTGGTCAATTTCTTTCTGATTTAAGACTTATTAAAAAGTAATTACTGATCTTGTATCTTCTCTATGTGCTGGCTGTTTTTTTGAAGTTATATAATTTATCGTTATGTGTTATATACTTATGTGACATATGAATAAAAAAATTAAAAATTTACTTAATAATCTATATTGTAATTATTTAATCTCATTTTACGAAAAATTACGACATTTTGATCTAAAAATAACTTTTTTCAAAATTAACTTTTTTTTAACTTACGTTAAGTTAATTTTTTATTCCTTCAACTTTTAATTTAACTTTATTAATATTGTAAAGCCATTAAAACTTTAACTTTCAGTTAAAAAAATCATTAACTTACCCAATCCTGATATTATGTTATGATACGATATTACATTGTAATTAATGTTATAACAATGACATTATTTAGTTTCAATATTTCTAATAATAGCTATGCAATGATATTTTGACGTTTAAAATTCTTGAAATGTAAAAATTAAAAAAATGTTTTAAATAAATTAATGAATCAGAATATTATAAAATAAGTAATTTAAGTTTAAACATAATTATATTTTTAGGGAGTAAAATGCATGTCTAATGATATGAAATGCATGTATAATGATATGTCCATTGAATCGCACTAAACCTGCACTAGGGCAGTAATTTCATCTAAACCTAGCGCTAGTTTTTTCAGTGGAAAACGCTTAATTAAATCTCATTGATCTTTCTCGAATTCCTCGGAAGAAATCCGAAATTGATTATACATCCGTCCATCATCTCGGTTGTCGTCGGCATCTTCGAGAAAATCTCCAGGATAATCGTTACCATCGATTATCGAGGAGAACACAGCTAACGGGAAGCGAGAGTCGTCGTTCATGTCCGTGAAGAACTTCCGATAGGATCAGTTTATGGACAGTGCGTTTCATTCAATTTCATATCGTGCCCACACCAGTTTCACCGCGGGCGTAAAGTCGCTCCGATGAGTGCTCGGATATCGTCACCGCCCACGACAGCTGGTACAAGAGAAAGAGAAAGACAGAGAGAGAAAGACAGACAGACAGAGAGAGAGAGAGAGAGAGAATGAATAACGGATATTGGCCCGATAACTACACGCACCAATGCACGTAGGCATTGCGTATACGGGGTGTCCGTTAATTGGCGCCGCGAGCAGAAAGCAAACGATTCTCGTTGACGCTGAGTAACAATCCGAGATATTTCCTGATAATGAATTTTAATTTGAGATCAAAACTCAAGAGATGTAAAGAACAGTTTAAAAATCACTCAAGTTAATTATCACTCTTAGCTTCTCGCTTAATCTAAAAAAGAGTTAAAAGGATTATAGCAGAGTACTTAAACTATGTCGAGATTACTCTTCCAAGATAACTGACTCTAATTTTCTTGGAACCGTTCTTTAAAAGGAAGTACTCTTTTGGAGCCGTTTTTCATGTCCTTAAAGTACACAGAGATTATCGTGCGATTCTTTTTACTCGCCTCGTACAGCGTTTTACACGCGTAACGGAAGTATCATCGTCAAACGTTACGCATCGCGTCCGATTAAACGCCGCGATTTATCCTGCGGTTCTTTTTGTCTCTCACGCCGGACATCATTTTTCTTGCAGCGCAATATTTTTTCCCCTCCCTCTTATAGTGACACACGGACACGCACAATGTTCCCTCGCGAGAGAACGGTCGTGAGTACTCCAGAATATACGAGCCATGCCGATGTAAATATCGGCCGACACGCGTGATATTTACGGTATCGGGAAAATGCGGTTCACGTAGGTCACCGTACACCGTCTGAAGAACAATGAGACCAACTTAGAGACCGCCTAGCACTCTCCAAACAATCGTAAATATACGATTTTAGAATTATGTATTGAAAAAATTATATATGAAAAAATGTTCTGATTAAACCAACAAAAGAATCCAACAAGAATTGGCACTTCGGTGAGACCAAATAGAATTTCTAATTATCATAAGAAGAGATTCTGTTTGGGTTTGTCAAAATGCCAATCTTGAAAAAAATGTTCCTATTAAATCAACCAAAGAACCCAACAAAAATAAAAACTAAAAATTTTGTTGAGATCTTTAATCGGAACATCTTTCTCAATGGACATTATACGATAGCTGATAATCCAGGGAAAATGTGAGATTTCGACTGCGACATTGTACAGAGATGAGTATTACTAGAGAACAACGCGTGGCAATTCCTATCTAACACGATCTTATTGACTTTCTAACATATAATATTTCTAACATATAAGAATTATTCAAAACGTTTTCAGGAAGATAGGACCAGATTCCGGTGTTTTACTTGATTTATTTTTCATCGAATCAATGTCAAAATGAATAAAAATAGTAAATAATGACATGAAACTATTTCTTCTGTTTATTTATAAATGGAAAAATACAATAAAGTTTACTAACTGATAAAATGATTATATAATAATAATAATTTTAATTAAAAAAAATGCTTTGACAAAACCGTATGATTACATCTGACCATTAAAGGGTTAAAATTTTGTATTTCTCCATCGCTGATTTGTTCCAAGAGAGCATTAATCGAAGCAACTTGGAATGATAATTGATATCGATAATCTGAGATTGAAATGTATTATTGCGTGTTACACCAATAACGATTATTATCTAACACTGATCGGATATTACGGAATCAATGCACGAGCATTTGCCAATGGCTGCATAATAATCGATAATACGCTGGCTGTATTAGTCCTAGGAAATCGTGACACGAAAATTTTTGATTCCATTCCATTTATTACGCTCCAAAAAGTATCAAAAATCTGTTTGAATATTATTTTCAACTTTTACATTTCAAATAAGTTTTCCAATTTTGGATAAGATACTTATCTGCACCTCATTGCATTTGGCTCTCTTATATGATGTATATTTTTGGAAAAGTTACAGCGGTAGAGCGGCGCGTAAGGGAAAACTGTTATTGGAAATAAACTGATATTATTTGTAAAATATGCGAATGTCGATTGGTATGCGATATTTACGATATTGAGGAATGCGGCTTTACGAGCGCAAGCTCATCGCTGGTTTTGGTTCGAGAGCTGAAATTACCTAGCCTGGAATTCGCGGTGTAAACGTGCAGATAATGTGCGACATTGTAACGGCGTATTATGATAATTTGCTTTAGAGCCGGTTCTCTATCAAGGAATAAAAGTACCGTAATTTGATTCGTAATTTGCAGGAAATATTGCAGTTGTGATATTCACATAATATATCAATGGCGTGTAATTGTAGAAAAATAATTATTTAACCGAGTAAACCTATTGTTGTATGTTGTATGATTGCGATGTTCAGATGGACCAATTCATGGCACGATAGAGAAGTATTGCGGATGCGTTCAAATGAATCATTTCGCGGCGCCACAAGAACGCGTCACAGGTTCATAGTGACGTCACAGTTTTTCACGAGTGACAGAATTATTTTGTAGTATATAAATTCGTGTAATAATGCTACATATTTGGTATTTGTAGCACGCAGTTTTATGTTGTATGTTTACGTGAAGTCAAAATAAAAAAATTAAGATTATTTAATGGCTAATATCATATAATGATACATTTATACTGTAAACTTTAAGAGAAAATCTCTTTTGTCGCGAGAATGCCGCCACATTGAACGTTTTATAATAGAAATAGAGACCTATTTGATGCTATCTGGAACACTAAATTACAGAACACTATAAAAACGAAAGGATGGAAAGAAATTTGTCCATTGTTCACAAAACGCTTCGGAAAAATGGACACTGCAGAAGAAATCAAGCAATAAAGTTTTATTGAACTTTCAATGTTCGATTTCAATATTCTATGCAATGTAACATTGTACGACAGAGTACATAATTTTTAATATTGATTTTTAATGACTTATCCATGTATAAACATAATATATTAAACTACTCGGAGAGATTTTTCTTTTAAAATTTATTACCTCAAAATATGATAATTGTGATACAATATAATATTTTAAAAACTTTTATCATGCACTTCAGTAAAATTGATCAAACTTATTTTATATTTTATTGTAGTTTTATTAATGAAGAAATGAGAGAGATTTACATTAAAAATTCTTCGAAATACAATGTTGTTTTACAACTGTCATATTTTTAGAGTAAATTCTAAGAAAAAATTTTCTTCATGTATGGCGTAAAACTGTTAAATTTGTGGCGCTATACGAATCTGTAGCACTACAAGGGAAAGAACTTGAAATGTGCATAATAAAATATCACAATACATATTATTAAATGTTCAATTCTATTGATGGTAAAACAATAACATTTTTATATGATAAATTTTAGATATTGTTATATATGACATTCCCATGCTAAATCATACATACAATTCTTACGGCGTGTTTTTCCAAAGTATCAACGTGATATTTGATATCAGGACACGTTCCCACGCATAAATAACAAATGTTTCACCGTATCCATTAAGGAGTCAACGGCGATGTATCCGGGTAATGTTCCCAGATACATCGGGATTGTATTCGAGTCTCGGCCAGCGTAACGGGCACGTGCGTAACTATGATTCTGTACGAAAAGAAACTCGATTCGATTCCCCACGGTTATAGGACCATCGCGATACCGGGCCGCAATTTATTATTTTATCATTGTTCCGATGGCGTACATGGACGTTTATTCTCATGTATGCTGTAACCTGTGTGCGCTTCGGGTCGGCGATATACGCCGTATATAAATTGTATGTATCGCGCGCCGATATTCTTCGCGTCTACGTGCCCGTATTTCAAATCACCGGCTTCGTATCCGGCGTCGCGACGCGTCGTCCAACCGCGGTCGGCAAACAGAGCCTGGGGAAAAAACGGACGTACATTGAAACTACCCGTTTCTACCGTGTTTCACGATCACAGACCTTCTTCCTCGATCTCGCATGACGCGAAATACGGCGTGATTTCGCTTATACATCGTTCGGAAACGTTTTGCATAATTGATCCGGCGAGCCGCAGCATGAATTAAGCATGAATTAGGTCCACGATGGTACATGGGGAAAAAAAGAGGAAAGAACACGGTGTAGAATCCTATTTGCGGGAGCTCGATAAAATGAAACTTACGATACGATATTTATTGGATTCAAAAAAATTCCGTCCGCGTCATATTTGATCTTGTCTTATAATAAATTATAAATACAAGGCAAAGATTTATCGCGTTATTTTCTAGATATACCTCTGCTTATTTTCCCAATAGATTCCTGCTTAATATCGTCATCCTAAACAATCTCTTTCGGTATGCTGCTCAGGTACACTTCAGTCAGTGGTTCGCCTATGTACTTATGCATATAGTGCAACCCTCGCGCGAACTGCATCGGATGTAACGAGACAGCTGGCGAGCCGAACGTGCCAGCCAATGCAAGCGTGCGATCAGCTCTGGGTTAAACTACCTTGCAACTTGGGGGGCAATGTTATCCTAATCCGTTCACGTATTCGCTAAAATTTCGCCGGACAGCGCGACGCACGATGGACGGTGCAGAAAACGACGAGCGGAAAACGAAGAAATTAAAAGTCATACATCATAGCATGCGGCTGCATGGAAAACATCCTGAAAATTATTGCGGACTCGTGTGAAATTGTGTAACGCGACGGAAGCACAATATAATGAAATATTCGCCGAGAAAATACATTTTAATTTCTTCATTAAATTCTGTGGCATTTCTATCTTGTGCGAAAGATTTAATTAAGATTCGCGCAAATTCGTGCGAACGTTTCGGGAAAGAACAGGATGTAACTACAAATAAAGGAGAATGTTAAGTTGTGGCTGTTTTTCGGCTAACATAATAAAATTTTTTAATGTACAAATTATATATCATATTAAAGGGCTACTTAAACGGAGTCGAGTGATATATTGTTTATCTTATCTCTAAAACATCGAGAGACAAATTGTGATACATGAAAGATAAATCGAATTGGACTTTGAATTTTATTATGTGTGTGTGTGTGTGTGTGTGTGTGTGTGTGTGTGTGTGTGTGTGTGTGTGTGTGTGTGTGTGTGTGTGTGTGTGTGTGTGTGTGTGTGTGTGTGTGTGTGTGTGTGTGTGTGTGTGTG
>Ga0157363_1004022_pt1 | contig 13469 bp, 11 predicted proteins | sample AttsexASBM1_FD_111477 | JGI IMG/M metagenome (GOLD analysis project Ga0157363, IMG submission 111477) | Fungus gardens microbial communities from leaf cutter ant in Ribeirão Preto, State of São Paulo, Brazil - Atta sexdens ASBM1 | ecosystem: Host-associated > Fungi > Mycelium > Unclassified ...
ATATATATACATATAACAACGCAATGCAGCCGTAGATCCTCGAGCAATCGCAATCAATCGATACACAAATTGCAAAGATGCCCCCAAAGAAAGAGTATATAAATAAAATGTGAAACAAAATTCCGATATCTCTTTTCAGAAACGGACAACGAAAGCACGAGTGAAAGTCTTATAAAGTTGACACTTTATGTTGCCACGTGCAACCAAAATTCGTTATGGAATGTGAGGCTCACGGAAACCAGTATTCAGTCTCGCTTTCATAATCGTTTCTGTGTGACCGCGGTGGAGGATAAATTCGGTCGATTCTGTCACTAATCCAGTAAAACCCACCCGTATATACAGTTTTACGAAACACGACGCGGAACGATAACAGAACGTAACGAAAATAACAATAGTAAAAAAACGTGTTGCGCAATTCAATTATTTCCAACAGCATTCCCCACAGTGAAGGATTTAGTTACACTCAATTTGTTTCAAATGCTTTCTCCGCGGGAAATATTTTCACACATTGGGTCATACATAGAGGTTGAAAAGGGGATCTTAAGAAGGGGTTGCACGTTTCGATCCTCCTCCAGTGAGACGTGCAACCCCTTCTTAAGATCCCCTTTTCAACCCCACGCGATGTGTGAAAATATTTCACGAATGCTCGCGCTTTGAGGGACGCATAAGACGCGTTCCCGGTCGATTGACCCGCATTAATAATTACACTCACCAGAACGAGGACCGCGCAGCTGTTTACTACCGCACCGCACGCTGCACTGTCATTCGAATCTGGGACGGAGAAAGAGAGAGGACGGTAAGACGATATATCTCGGTGAACTATATCGATCGTCGTCGCCCGACAACTCTGGCACTGCGGGCTCGGGCTCGCCCTTGGGATTCCTGCGAGGCGTGGGTGAGCGCGCCTGCCTTTTTATTTGCAAAACAACGATCTGGAGGGCGATCGCCGCGGTTTACCGGATCGTTCCGATCGGATCGCAGCACGCGCTCGCCGGAGCGTAACTTTATTTTTACCTCGGCCGGCCGGCGCGGCGACGAGAACTGCTGCTGCGCAACTCTCTGTTCCGCGAAGCCACTTCTCGCCCTGCACTTTACGTTTCGTTAATAGTTCTTTAATAGTGCCAAGGAAATTTATAAGAGAAAACAATACTTCTTAAAATTTAGTACATTTTTTTTAATTTTACCAACCGTACAAAATTTACAATTAGTTTAAAACTTCTCAAACATAAGTTTTCCAACGTATATACATTAAATAAATGTATACATTAAATAAATATAGGTACACTGAAAAAAAATATAGTCAATTTTAATAAATATTTAGTTGAATATAATCAACTAAATATTTATTAAATATAAAGATGTAAGTATTTGATACAAGAAATGTTAATTTAATTTAACAATCATTTTTTTTATTGAACAAATATTTACTTACTGTAAGTAAATGTTCAGTTGGCAGTATTGAACTAAATATTTATTAAAATTAACTATATTTTTTTCTCAGTGTACACGAAAAAAAAACTTTAAAAAAAATTTTCAGATACTTTAGTAGAAAATACTATTGTTGAAGCATCAAAATGATTATGTGAAGGAATCTCAATGTTGCAAAAAGTTTGGACATTCTAATAGTAACAAGTTGGAGCGTCCTATATAATTATTTTGATGATGCAACAAAATTATTTTCAGATCTGTATTATTTAAATTTTTAAATACTCGAGCAAAATAAACTTTTCCATGTACATTAATATTGCAGGTGCGTTCTAATATCGTTCAAAATCACATTCCTTCAAGTCTAGAATCGAAAAATGTCGATTGAATTTAAACAAAATTGTAATGGAAAGCGATGTGTATCGATTTGTGTATCAAAAGTATCAACTAGACTTCCTAAAAGAAAAGTAGTCAAGTCTACGCAAGAAAAATCTCGTTGTTTTATATACATATATATATATATATATATCTCACACAAAGAATAACACTCTTTGTTGTCTGAGACGCAGTGCGAGACGTTAATGCGTTCACGTAAGATAATAGGAACGAAACAAATGTATCCATAGTTTAAGAATCGTAAGAATAATACCGTGACCATAACTCACTACAATGAAAACAAAAGAAAACGACAGGTACGTTATTACGGTGTGTAAAACAGACATTCGCGGTCGGATTGTGCGTCGGAAACGGCATGTACACGCGGCGGCTGCTGGTGTACCACCAAAGCCTCGGAATATAATCTCGGAAATCGATGCTACGCAGTGTCTTGCAAATGCGAGAATAATAGGCTGTAAGAGGGAAGAGCAGCAGGTAGCAATAAATATCTACCTACGGTGAACGCGTTACAAGCTCGCGGGACTCCAGAGAAATCCCGACGGCGCGCGCGTTGCCGCGCCGGCACCGAGAAACAATAACGGCCCCGTTAATATGTCGCTCTTTCTTTCGCATAAGCACCATGTACGCATGGCAAAATAAAAAGGATTTAATACGCCAAAGCGGCGTGTAGAGAGTGGCCCCCGACGACGACGATGATGATGATGATGACGACGACGACGACGACGACGACGATGACGACGACGACGATAGCCAAGCCGGTAAAACTTGTCCCGTTCTCGACTCGCGCAATTCCTCCGTGTCCGATGTAGTCGTATGCGTCGCAATTCCTACACAGGATGGAATCGCTCCGTGGAACGCGTAGGCTGATTACGGGCCGTAATCGTGCGCGTAATTGCGCCAGTATAATCAAGGGGACGCGCGTGAAATGAAAAATCCGCGTCGTTTCGCCGCGCGACGGATTTCACGCTGGCTTTTGCGGCCGATCGATTATACCCGCGCGCGCGAGCATTCGATGCTGAAACGAATCTCTTTCTCGTTAATAATAATCCATTTTAGATTCGCCAAAGAGGCTATTTAATTTCCAACTTTGAATATTAACTCCCTGGAGCTAACACCAAAATCTATAATATAACACTGATGCCACTCTGCATTGTTAAATTTATAGAGGCAAATTTAACTTAACGTGAGTCGCCATTGCTCTTACTCAATCTTATTGTTATTTTATATTAAAACAATGGTTATATTTGACATTATAGTGTCAACTTGACAATATAGTGTCACGATATGTCAAATTTAATTATCGTTTTAATAAAAAAATAACGATATATTTAGTAGAAGCAGTGGCGATTAACATTAGATTAAATTTGACTCTGTAGATTTAATAGTGTAAAACGCATTTATTTCATGTTAGTTAACACTAAAAACACTATCAACGTTTCTTGCTTACTACAAGAATAAAATCTATTCGAATGAATAGATTATTTTGAAAATAAAAAAAGTGATAAAAAATCAAATATTTCATCAGTATAAAAGATAAAATCATTAAAAGGTAAAAAAAATTCAGAATCTTTTTCTATGAAAAATATATTAATTTAAAAAAGAAACGGTCAATAATGATTGCTACCAATTTTTAGTATTAAAAGACACTAATTAATTTTAAGGATCAAGAGATGATGTAACTCATGTAAAAAAGAATAAATACACTATAAATACGTTTTAATAAGAATAATGCAAATTTACAGGTGTAATATAAAAAAAATAAATTTTTTATATTTTTTACAAAGAAATTTAGAATTGAGTGGATCCAGTAGATCCATCTTCCACTCCAGAGGATTAATTTTATACAGCTTGAAATTAAACTGTATTTCAAGACTTAACAACATCAAGATTACATGATAAAACTCGAATTAATAACCTATCTGCAAATTTTATCAATTATATTTATCTCATACAAAAAGAAATTCATTAAGAAGCGCAAGAAGACTTGTTAAAAACATAATGAAGCAACGTTACTTAACTTTTCAACTAGCTACTCGCATTGACGTAAGGGCAAGTGTGTTGCGACACGGCGAAAAATGCGGACAAGGTTGTTCCCTTTCGAATAGACAGCATAATGGAGATGCGGAACTGCAACGCGAGCTGACGACAGCTTAGCGAAGTGGGACAACTAGAACGTCGAGTTGCTACTTTCAAACGATTTCTGGACATATCGTGGCTGCCCGCGATACGCAATCCAAGAACCAGTCGTTCGCGCAAAAAAGACATCGTCGAAGACCGTTATTTGCGAGACTTTCTATCCGCACACGGTGACTTCGGGAATATAACCCGCTGGCAGGAGAAAAATAGGTAAATGAGAAAATCTCTTCGAGGCCAATATAGGTATATCGATCCCATCTGTCATACCCAATTGCCGCTGGCAGCTAGTTCTCGCGATCGAATCGAGAGAATGGATTGAATAATAATCTAAAAATTATACACGCATTACGATTCCGGGAAATCGGCATCGTGAAGGATCAGCGAGGAATAAATTCCGCCACGAAATATGTACAACGAGATAGAATCGGACGAAGACAGAAAGCTGCAGTATGAGAGACGAGAAACGATTGCGGTGGCGGCGGCGGCGGCGGCGGCGGCGGCGGCGGCGGCGGCGACGGCGGCGAGTTTCTTCGTTAAAAGACCCTATGTGCACCGACCTCGTTACTACGCGGTTGCTCCCCTTCGGTTTCCGTTCGGTTAACCGTAAATTACAACTGCGACTGGTGTGTAACGAGCATAATGGCGACGGTAAGTCGGGTGAAGGTCGGCCAACTCGAGCGCGGGAAGCGAGTGAGCGATGGCGAAGCGACAAGAAGCGGCATGTTCTACGCGCGATCCTTCTTCTTTTTTTTTCTCTAGTGGACAAAAAATTAATGGAAGAAATAGACCGTTCGACCGCGAGCGATCGCGAGAAAGAAGAAAAAAATATAAACCGTCCAGTCGCGTCGTAGGGGATTTCGCGCGAGAGAAACCAACCATTCGGTCGCGTGTCTTTGCAACGCGCTGTATAATTCGTGTCTGGACAAACCTGTACTTTCTATGAATTACATGGTGACTTCGCGCATCCCTTTTGTAATAAAAGCTCCCCTGTTTTCGAGTCATTTCCGTCGCAAGGTAACTCTAACCTGTGTCACGAACGGGATTCATTATGGACGACATTAATAGTAATGGAGTTCACAACGCGTCAGTAATAAATAATTACGAGCATACATTTCTCCGTCTTCGTGTTTTTGTCACTTTTTTTTTAGAGCTCCTCCCTCGTTTCAGGATTTAATTAAGGCGGAGGCGTGCGAGTCAGTGTCGAGACTTCCAAGGGAGGTCGGGTGCTTTTCCGATCGCGGCAGACGTGGGCGTGAAACATACTGAAACGTGAAACACGTAAAAATATCTTTGTCTCCACACTCCGGAATGGAGTATAAGTCGCTCGAGAGCCAAGATGCATTTTTCATTCCTGTTCGGCCCATGGACCCGCGTTGCTCGACTTGCATTCTCGAAAATTAGATTAACACCGTAAAGTTGTCCGACGCCCACACTCCCCGCTTTCTGATTTAAGAACTGGTTTTAAAGGCACAATTAATCGCGCAAATGTAAATTCATTAATGCTTTAAGCGCCGTCTGGATGGATAACGACTATGAGGCTATTTTTCACTGAATAAAAATTTGGTCATTTAATATACTTGCGCTAACACTTTAATCCTGTATTGGCCATATAGAATTTTGAATTCTTCCGTCATCAACCTCTGAACTTTAATATAGATTTTTATAAAAATCTAATAAACACTTCTTGAATACTTGTGAAAATTTTAACAATGAGATTTTTCTATCAAAATAGAAGTAAGATTGTATTTTACTTATTTTTTACAAATTTAAATTTATCTAGCAGAATTCACAATCAAAATATCGACTGTCCATTTCTACCAGTACAGATTAACTTTGAATTCGATTTTATAATAATAATTATTATTAAGTCTTCTTCTAGTTCTAAGGATTAAAGATAAGTTAAAGATAAGTAAATTAAACTGAGATTAAAGAGTCATTTATATCGGTAAAAATAAGGTCTTCAAAGTTCCAACTTCGCCGGCGGAGGATTAACAAGCATTTGCATGTCATAAAGTGCCATTCGTTTTATTTATGTCAATGCATGTGTTACGGGAAATTTGATTAATTCGGGCATAATGCATAATGATCGGCCAATATGCATAATGCACACCTGTTTTGGCCGGCCATAATAAATGCCTGCTATAATAAAGCAGACATTATCCATATTAGCCGTTATGTTCTCGAAATCTCGAATTAATTATATTTTGCTTTCTAACATATACATTGAAAAATAAATTTACTAAATCTTAATACATATTTTAAATAATATTAAATTAAATTATTTACTATAAACATTTGTTTATAGTAAATAAATATTTATTTAATAAAAAAGTGATAGTTAAATCAAATTAATGACTTCTGTATGTCAAATAAATATATATTTATATTTAATAAAGAACTATTCAAATAAATATTTATCAAAATTTAGTATTTTTCAGTTTAATGTATTCAGTATTATCCAAATCAAAGAAAAGAAATCCTGATATTTAACACTTTCTTTCGAAAGGGCATAAAAGGTCTTCAATAGATCTAAAAATTAGTCTTAAAGCGAAAGATCAGATTGGACTAGATAACTAATGAAACGAATTGAATTGTTACAGGATCGACAAATCTCCGTCGATAGGTACAAAGATACCCGTCATCAGCCGCTTCTTTGAAAGTTCTCTCTCTCCTCCCCACATTACATTGTTCGAGACTGTATCTCGTTACTACGCATTCGATAAAACAAAAGTAACAAAGGACCGCGCGGAGTAGCTACATGAGTCGCCGCCACGATCGAGATAAAAGCCCGAGATGTGGAGAAACAAGAAGCAACGAAGAATTGCCGATGGATAACGCGCATTTCGCGCGCCACGAGACATTGTACGTACGAATAAAGCCTCCTCTCTCACGAGAGAAAGAAGAGTGTCAATTCTGTGGAAGAAGGAAAAGACGAAAAGACGACGAAGAAACGAGAAAAACAAAGGCGTTATTTATATTTGAAAGCGTAATTTCAAGATCCAAGACAAAACAAGCTTCGATTAAGCTCCGATCGCATCGTGAAAAGTTACACGAGCGGAATTAAGAAATGAAAATACGATTACAGCGCACACGTGTTCAAGGAGTAAAAGTATCTCAAGACGCGTGTGACAAAATCGACGTAGCCGTTAACACGCTCGACGCTGAAACGTGATGAACGTGGCACGACATTGGAGCGTGCAGCGAGAGCGGGCCGACCGCGACGTAACCCGAGGATCCGGGCAAATTCGAAAGTTGTTGCGCCTTCACGAGAGCCGACGTCGAATCGACACTTTCCCATGTTCGGCGACGGCGGACGAGGGCGGCAAAGACCTACGAAATAACCCTCCCCCTCCCTCACCCCTCTCCTCCCGGGAGAGTCGTGACGGCACAATGGTACGCGGAACGGTGTGATCTGGGCCAAAGGTGTCCCGCCGTAAGGGATCGTGACTCATAGATCACTGCAATATTGCCAGCGATCCAACTCTCGCCCTTCTCTCTTCCTCTCTCTCTCTCTCTCTCTCTCTCTCTCCTCCGCTTAGATTCTTTCTGCAATTGGCGAGTGTCGTAATACCTTGACAACTGTACACATACCACTGCCTCTCCGCAGCCGGCAGTTTTCCTTTCTGATGTCGTGATCGTGCTCTCGTAGATCACCGATTGAACATTTCTCGCTCGATTGAGATTCGCCGATCTTTACACGCCGTCCGGATACGTCAGATCTTTTATCCGTTTCAATCGCGACACATTTCTCGACGGGCTTCGCAATTTCTAGAGCTTCATCCTCCCTGTCCCCCGTTACTTCTTTCTTGGCAAATAGATTTCTGATTTAACAAATCATGGTGCTATTACACAGTCAAAAAATATGATAGCAGCATATGTAGGAAAAATCAAGGTGCGTTTGAGTTCTGCTTGCTGTCACTAAAAGTCAATTTTGGAGGATTTTATTTTTTTTTTCTTTTTTATTCGACTGATAGTTAATGATATCAACAATATTTAGAAAAAATTTCATTGACTTTTATCGTATTTTAAAAATATTTATTTCTAAATTTATAGAATTTTATATTACAAGTTGAAGATAATCTTATTCTGTAATTATTCTCTTTTAAATTGAGACATAAGGCAGCAATTTAAAAATCGTTATAATTATATAAAGTAAACACTTAAGTTTGTTCTCGTAAAGTTTCGTTTAAATTGACCGTATTAATTTACAAGAAATTTATATTCTTCAATGAAAAAAGCTAGAATATGTCAAATGGACAATGTACATCAAATGAGCACAACAATCTTACAATTTTATTTTGTCATTTTGAAAATATTTAAGTAACATAAAATTAATAATAATTAAGATATTGTTAATAATTTTTTTTCATGTTATGAATAAACTATTTATTGATTGAGAAAATAGCACGAGAACCTTCTTCCAGTCAGTTTGATGAAAAAAAAAATAAAATCCTCTAAAACAACTTACAAAAGTAAACAATGGCAACCAGCAGGAAAATTAAGAAAATGTATATATCTTGATTTCACATGTAGACAGGTTTTGTTATGAAATCGTACAAAGACAAGATCAATGACCAAGAAGGAAGTCGACTAACCCCCCGCTAAACGACAGCCATCGTGACTATGAACACGATGTCTTATTAAACAACCCTTCTGTGCACGATGACGGCGATTATCACCGGTGAAGATACTGCGGTTGATAAAGCATGCCGTGTCGAGACGTCCCGTCGCCTTAATTACGTTTATCAGTTTGTCCGATCAGAACGTCGCGATCTCGTGAAGTCTCGAGAGAAAACGAGGGAGAGAATCGACGGGGTAAAAGTACGACCGATCTTCACGGGCGAGAAAATACGCAATCGCGATGACGAACAATCGCTGTCTTGCCCTCTCAAGGTCGCAGCTGCTGCCGCTGTCGTCGTCGTCGTCGTGATCATTGGCTGTGGATCGATAACTACTGCTGGAATCGCTCGCAAATAGTCGGCAATTATCAGTCGGCTACGTTGAAGTTGGATACCAGATTCCTTTCAGGTATCTTCTTTCGAGAAAGAAATTAATGAACAGAAATTAATGGATACCATTGAATACCGATTAAAATACGACATGTCATTTAATACAAATATTAATACATATAAATAATAAATATGTAATTGCTTATTCTCTAGCTAGTTTAATGTCCATTTCTATCAATGTAGATTAAATTTAATTTCGGTTTAACTGATTCCTTATTTCTTTTAATTCTCAAAACTGCAGAAGCAAAAAAATAAATTATACCAAGATTAAGATTAATCGACATTGGTATGGTAAAAACAAACATTAAACATAGAGAATGAACAATAACATACTTGATATTTATTAACATATTATTACATTACACGCTGTGTTGAAGAAAAGAAAAGCAAATAAATAATGTTGATGAGGATACACAAGGTATTTAAATCAAAATGTCACAGAACGTCCAAAATAAGCAGCGCATGCTTATTCAGCCGCGGCTGAATCGACCAAAATAATGTGGATGGGAAGGTCCTACCGCCAACGCGTACGTCGAAACTAATAGAATTCGTGAAGCGTCTTTCTCAAAAGAGAGAGAGAGAGAGAGAGAGAGAGAGAGAGAGAATCTTTGTCATGCTAAGTGACTAAACTCCTTAAAAGCCTAACTGTGCACAAGGTTCGACTTACACGACAAGGGACTTGGAAAGGGACAGCTGTTGCTTATCGAGAAAAACAGGATCTCACGAAACGTTTTCTACACTGAACCGTCGCAAGATCAAAGAAAAATTCTGTAGCGTCGATTGCAACGGGTCGCCGAAGAAAGAAATCGAACGATCAGTTGATGTTCTCGTATTACACATTTGCCGAAATCGATCTCGAGAAAGTCTCGAAGAATTTCTTTGCATTTCTATCGTGCAGTTGAAGACTTGAGAGTTTGTTGTATGAAATAAAAACAAATTATTGAATTATAAAACCTCATTCGTATCAAATATCGAAATGTTTCTTTTAAATCCTAGCTAGAGAGTCAATATTATTGTATAATATTTGATATTTCACAATATTACTGATCGTCTAGAGATTAATATAAACTTCCAGACTATTTGTTCCAGACTATTTTTTATTTTTTTAATTATTTAAAGAGGACATCAATAATTATACAATAATATTGAGCGTCTAGGGACGCTAGAACGCTTTTACATGATTAAAGAAATCTGTTGGCGTAATTAACTCGATATCGTAATTACGATATCCAAATGAATGAATTAATGTTACCAATAGATATAATTAAATATTTCCCCGGTATTTTGTTTCTAAAACAACGCAAGGAGCATCGGTCGCTTTAATAAAGCTACCACGCGACAGCTGCACTGCTCGCTACAACGACAATTGGACAAACACAATTATTCGAAGCTCCCAGATAATTTCGGATGCGACATAATTTTATTCAAAGTCGTATCAACGCGCTGAATAGACGCCGATCGTTCACATATGGCATATTCTCCACCCTCCATTTAAACTTCGAGGGATCATGACGGGTATCGAATCGATTTACCGAGTGCGGCCCGGTGATCTCGTTTTCCCCTCTCGACGGAAGGTCGTCTTCGGCGACCGGATCGCGCGACACAGCACAACACAAGACCCGAACAAGTGGGCAGGCAGAACAGCCTGCCACACTAATTGCAAAGTGCCGTTACGGGCACTTTCCAGATGGCATGCCCGTTCCTGTCGCATTAACTCGTCCTGAACGCACGGTCGTCTCGTGGATTGGATTTTTCCTTCCACTCGATCGCTTCCTCTCCTTCTCTTCATCTTTCCTTTTCTCTCTCGACATCGTCGCGGGAACGATTTCTTGTAATCAGAGCGACGCTGCCAACGGGAAAGTCATGTGCACGCAGCGATTTGTCCATTGAACCCAGTTAAACCCAAGTAATATCTTACGGATGCTTACAAACGCGCATTTGTTTATCGCAAATGTATTCAGCGTCAGTATTAAATGAAATCATTTTTCTTCTCATATAGGTTTGATACGAAGATATACATCGTTGTCACAAGAGTCGAGATCAAACGGCAATATGATGTTATCTCTGTCGCTTTGTATTGGAGCTAAACGGACAACACAGACTGGCTGTCTTCCAGCTAGGACGCGCTGTGTTACATTGGGTGCTTTCCAACAAGAGACAGATGATATAGCGTCACACAGGCCGATATTCGTAGTCTATTCTTATTTAAAGACCGTCTTAAGTAATGTCTTAAAATGCTGATATCGCTCTGTGATTAACTTGTAATATCTTAAGACGGTCTTAAATATAAGAAAATCAACTATGAAAAGTAGCTACAGCTACAGTAAATCATTGCATCTTTATCGTTTACCAATGTGAAACGAAGATGTTACAATTATTACGTCATACTGTTTCTTGCTGAAATCAATTTAATTTTATATAACATCAGAGTGCATTACAATCTTATATTCTTATCTTTACTATCTATTTTTGTTGAGTATTTAGCGTATCCACACTGAAAAAGATATAGTCAATTTTAATAAATATTTAGTTGAATACTGCCAACTAAATATTTTTTAAATATAAAGATATATTTATTTGATACAAAAAAATGTTGATTTGATTTAACAATCATTTTTTATTGAACAAATATTTACTTACTGTAAGTTTAGTTAGCAGTATTGAACTAAATATTTATTAAAATTAATTATATTTTTTTCTTAGTGTGGACACTTAATTTTTAAGTGTTAGGTTTGAATTTACAGTTAAAGTATATTTACATTTTTCAAGATTAATGATTTTACAAAATAAGCATGGCTATCAAATAATTTTTTTTAAAGTAGGTAACACTGACACACTTTACACGCTCATACATTTTACAGTGTCGAGCAGTGTAACACACTGTATCACTGTTATAACATTTTGTATTGGACAGTGTTACACCATGTTATCTGTATACGTTATTGTTGGAAAACAGCCTCTTTGTGTCTTGCTATACAGTAGCTCCCAGTCCCTGGGATCGCAAAGCGGGCAAATACCTTTAAACACATGTATATCTTTCGTCATCCACACGTATCTCATTTAAGAGGGTAATAATCGTGACGTGCCCCCTCGAGAAGCGATATCGGATACGCGACATCACACAATGTGCTTGACATCACACAAGGAGACATCGCGCACTATGTGATATCGCTGAATTACGAAGCGCCGCGCGCCGCAGTAATTTAAACGCGCGACACTGTCAGGAGAACACTCTTTGTCTCTTTATGATATCAGGTTGGACCTTAGAATATATACGAAGGCGTGCGACAGGAATAAACGAGGTAAAGAGCAAGAGACGGGGAACCAGGACGGCGGCAGCAAGCGAGAGATTCATAAAAGAGAAAGAAAGGAAGAGAGGGTGAGCTCCGAGAGGAGCGAGTTTGGCGTGGGTTGAAAATAGCTCGTGGCCAGGCGAAGTATGCCAAGACTGTCCGCTATGCACTTGCAATTCGATATTTATATCCTTATAAGTAAGATACACTGGAATACTTCTACCACTAGCAATCGAACGACCGTACAAAAAGGACGATCTGCGCCCGACCGAAGATATACATATACCGGCCACGAGAGAGCCAATATCCCAGGACATCTCGGAACACAATTCATTTTACGAGCTGCACGCGCAGAGAGGAGATCGCGGGTGTTTATTTTCCGCCGGGAACCCGCATAAGGGATTCCATTCCCTTCGTTATCGTGCTGGGCACGTTCGCGAAGGCCATCGCCGCACCTTCCGTTTCCACCGGAAACTGCGCGAGGAAATGTACACACACGCGGGAGATATCATCAGATAGGGCCATTTTCTGTCAATCGCAAAGAGCCTCTCGCTAATATTCGCCGTGGACACGAGACGCGGAGAAACAATATCGATGTAAATTACGTAAACGTAAAACAGCAAATATTCTTTCTTTAATTTCTATAGAGAAAAAGAACGAAATTCGTAAAGTGGTTGGTATAACATTACCAACGTCTCTACTTCAACTTATCTGGAATTTGTCGAAACGCTTTACACATCTCATTCGGAAATTCTCAAACAACTTTTACTGAAGATATGTATGCACGATTCAATATTCCGCGGAGCACGCGATAAACATTTTCGCTGATTGAAATGCGTCGATGACTCTCGAACGCTCGTTTTTCCACCATGCACAATCATCTTTAGAAGATGTACATATACACGCATTATATTATTCTCAAGCGTGTGTGCATAAATGGAAGAACACTAGAAAGCGTTCGATGAATAAATCATGCAAGGACATAGCCTCGAAAGATTAAAACACGCTTTGACGAGAATCTCTTGAACTTCGAGCCTTTTAACAACTGTACTCGTAATAGATTTTTTTTTATGTTCGTGAGACACGCATAAGAGAGAAAGAGATAAGCTATTGTATATATTTCGATTTTTAATGTAAAGCGTTTTTCAATCTTTTTCAAAAACAAGTCAAATTTCTCGAAATACATTATATTAGAGTGTTAAAATTCATA
>Ga0157363_1004023_pt1 | contig 13467 bp, 10 predicted proteins | sample AttsexASBM1_FD_111477 | JGI IMG/M metagenome (GOLD analysis project Ga0157363, IMG submission 111477) | Fungus gardens microbial communities from leaf cutter ant in Ribeirão Preto, State of São Paulo, Brazil - Atta sexdens ASBM1 | ecosystem: Host-associated > Fungi > Mycelium > Unclassified ...
ATCCACTCAAGAGACAGTGTGATAGCTATTAAACAAACCAAACTTTGGACTTTGGACAGATTTAGCAGAGTGTTGTAAAATACCTAGCTATTTGATGCTTCAGCTTGCATGTGTACAAAAGTTACTTGGTGATAACAAAAACATACCATAATATGATTTTCTAGAAAAATATAGAGAATAGAATGCTATCTACTCATGAAAGAGATAAGAATACTAGAATTATACTAGAAAGCAATGTTACCCACTTATGAAAGAAATAAGAATTATAGAATTATACTAGAAAGAGATATTATCTACTCATGAAAGGAATAGGGACACTGAAAAGAACCTAAAAGCAAGAGATTGAAGGAAGAATAGGCTGGGAAGTGATTCATAAGTAGAAGTAACTGGTGGAAGTGTTAGAAAAGGAAAGAATATATACTTATAAGCAGAAAAAAAACATTAGGCTGATTTTGGGTTGCAAATTGAGAGAGGAATATATGCTCTCAAGACCTCAGAAGTCTTTCTTATGGTTTCAGTTTCCATTTTCCATTTTCATTCTTTGTATTTTTAGGCTAATACCTAAGTTACAAGTAAATTAGAGCAAAAGAGATAACTTTTATCTAAATTTCCACACTTGTGAGCAGTTAAACTTCTATTTTCTTGAGTGAGTGTTATCAATACCTACTTTTACTTTCAGACAAGTTTCAGAAAGTTCTAGCAGCATAGAAAAAACTGGAAAGATAAGTATCAGTTAATATTATCAGATATAAGGTTTGACTTGAGGATGCCTTCAGAATACATTACTGTTATGGTGTGCTTGGACACTAACATTTTTCTTTTCTTTTTATCTATTTTTCTTAATTTAATATTTCTTTTCTTTTGATTTTATTATCTTTGACAATGAAAAGGCACATGACTGAGGTCATATGGCATGTCACATGATGTGATATCATAGGCCTAAACTCTAGGAGGAAAGGCTGGAAGAACAATGTCAAGATACATGTTAACAATATATTCATCTCATAGTGTATACATGGTGCACTCATGGTCAATGCATGGACATTAGAGCAAGGTTATTTATCATTAGCACAGATCATGTATGTATTGTATAAATAGTGTAGGAATGCATTGGAACTCCTTGTCAAGTTCTCTTGTAATCACCACAAGATATCCATCTTTCTAAGAAATTTACTTTAGTGATACTATTTAGTCTTTGTACTAAGTGGTTGCTACAACAATCACCTAGGATGGATAATGTTGTTGGTGACTCTCAAGGAGCTTTGCAATCTATTTTACTAGATTTTCCAAAAGAGCTTGTTACACAGTATAAGGTTTACTATTTAGAAGTATATTAGTAAGAAAAGATGTTTGTGAGTGGATGTTATTCATATATTCCTTTTAATATCTATCTCTTCTTTTGATTTCTGATACTGATATTCTTCTCTTTGAATTTTTTAACATGTAGTTAAGAGCCAGTGTTGCATAGTTTTTGTTATATCCTAGCATAACCTTTTTTTTGCCTGATCCCTGTTAGTAGATGAACAAACAGATATATTGAGGAGATTACTGTTATTGTTAGTATATTCTTCTTATCACAAAACAAACTACTCACTTGTTTGTGATATCTGAACCTTAGGTATACTCTCAAATGTTTAGGAGTGATTTAGAAGTTCAATAATGATAACAATAATAATAAAGATCAATACAAATGTCAATAATAATGAGAGATAAATGATAATTGATGTTGTTGAATTTGAGATCTAATCTTCAGACATAGAAGTATATATACAAAATAGTGATGGTTTGTATACAAGCTATTTCCATTACATAATCAAAACTTGTATCTAATAGGGCTATCATAGCAAATGTTAGGTTAATTCAGAAGATAACTAATTATAATTATATCATTATATTGATATGCTTTTATCTATATGAATACTGATCTCCATATAATGTATGATATATTATTAGAGACAGTTTGATAAGCACTTTCCAACACAAGTTTGATCATGGAAATCTATTTAGTTGTTCCTGAGATAATAGCTAATGAAACTTATAGTTACTAATGGTCTGGTATCTTAGTAACCTATTATTATTTTTGTATATCCTACATATGTGCAAATAGCCCTCATTTAGGGCTTTTCAGTGCAACTTGGTTTGTGAGAATTGGTCTACTAGTTATAGAGATACAAGTTAAATAAAGTTTGTAACACTTCTATCTCAAGTATAATAAACCTATATACTAGCAACTAGGGCACACAATTTGCCAGTCATTAACAGGAATCAAGCAGAAAATAAGTTATATTAGATAAGCAATATGTCCAGAAGAGGAAACTACCCATGAAAACATTTTGAAAGATATTGGAAGAGTATAGAAATATTATCTAATGTATGTAGATGTAGATGTTGCATTTTTACATATTATAGCAGTCAGATTTAGAAAGAGAATATTAACAGAAAGCAGGACATAAGAAAAGCTGGACTTCTGAACAAGAGTACCTAGAATAGTATGCTATACTAGTTGATTTTCAAGCTAAGAAATTACAAAGTATTTAGGCATCTTAAATATTAGTATTTAGTAACTAAGTATTACAACTTAAACCTCAAAGTATTAAGGTAAAAGAGGAATATTTTGTTGGGTTAACATGAGAGAACTCAATAGAGTTCTGGATACAAAGTGTTTATCTTATATACATTGGGCTGATGGTCTGTGCTACACTAAACCTAGCCTACTCTAAAGAGCATGTGTACTACATGCCATTGACATGTGGTGTAATATCACTATTTTAGAACCTTGTATATCCTTATATAATCATATAACCATGACTTTGTAATTTAATATATGATATATTTTGTCATAGGTGTGTAACAGTTATAATAGTCATGTGTGATGTCATGCTAATGCCTAACTAGGCTCTAAGTCTGAAATAAGAAAATGAATATAAAATAAAATAAAAATGAAAAATGAAATGAAAATAAATAAAGTCTATTATTTTCAACTCTGATATTACCCCCTCTTCAAGGTTTCTTCTCTAGAGAAATCACCTTCTATTTTCACCAGTTTCTTTCTAACTTCATTAGATACTCTTCTTCAAATTTTCCATTATTCCATTCACATGACATCTTTGCTATATATTTCCCTAGTAATTCTTTCCTTCTAAAGTCTTATTCTTCCACTAAGTCCAATTTCTCTTGCTTTCTCACTTCTGTATTAAGCCTCTCTTCAATTTCTAATACTATCTCCTTTATATTCTTCAAGTCCTCCTCTTTTTCCCATGTATTATTTTCTACTGTAAACACCTTCTATTACACCAAGTACTTTACTACTTCTTTTATTTTTATTTTATTTAATATTTTTTCCACCTCCTATTTTTTGACTTTATCTACTTCTACTAGTTTTACTTCTTCCACTTTCTGCCCCTCTACTTGCTCTCTATATCTTACTACTTGACTGTTATGATTCAAACCTCAAAGTGTCAAGATAAGAAAGAAACCTTGTATTGGATTAACATATCACATCCCATATTTCAGTCTTATCTGTCCCTATCCATGGATAAAACACCAGTCCTCTTCTGTGCCCAAACCTCTTCTGGTACAGATCAAAACCATCTCTTCTACCTCAGACATCCTTGCTAGTACAAGATGACTCCATGGACTGCTCTTCTTTGATGTTCAAGGATTATTAGAGATTAGGATAACTCACTCAACAGTTTCTATTCCAGATAGCTACCCTAGATATACTAAACTAGTGCATATATCCAGTAGCCTATACTATAGTGATCATCCTGACAATCAACTCAAACTAGCACTCTTCCTTTGATATTGGCGACAACACACCTTGCTATCTTCCAGTGGTTTTCTACCCTCTGAGTTCCCAGTTTCTAAGCTAAAATATGCAACCCATGTGAATTATAGAGGCACATCACATAAGCTAGAGCCTAAGGTTGTTCTACTCTGACTTCTGCATTCTCAGATAATGAAAACTACTTAGTTTTATAACAACTAGGATGCTTATTTCAAGATCTTGGATAATGAGATATGAACCACATCTAACATAACACAAGAGAACTCAATAGAGTTCTTAGTACAATATATTTATCTTATATACACTAGACTAATGGTTTATACTACATGAGTTTTAGCCTATTCTAAAGATTATATATATACTATTAACATGTGATATGACATCATTCTTCTAGAACTTTCTATGTTCTTCCATATGTTACCATATGATCATATGTAATATTATGTGAACACCTAATCTTAAGTCCAAAAATAAGAAAATAAATAGAAATAAAAATAAAAATAAAAATAAAAATAAAAATAAATAAAGTCTACTGTTTTCAATTCTAACATTGACTGATATTCACAACTAGGTGAATTCTCATTGAAGTTGGCAGTCATAGTTTGACTACATTGGTAAAAACTACTTTATTAATGATATATGGACCTATATATTGATCTACTAATTTCTTTGCTAGTCTTTTCTTGAACACCAGATCTTTCATACTCAACATTATCTTATCATCCTTTTTTCATTCTTTGACTTTCTTTCTTCTTCTATCTGCTTGTCACTTCATTTCCTTCTGTGCTTTTCTTAATGCTGCTTCTACTTCCTCCTACATCTTCTTTATTCTTTTTGTAAACTCTATTGCTTTCTCTACTTTTTCCTTTTTTTTAATATTAGCTTCTATCCCTAACTCTCTTTTATAATTTGCCATAAACAGAGACATCTTGGTTGCTGAATATGTCTTGTTATTTACTACAAACTCAGCCATTACTAACTATTCTAGCCAATTCTTTTGTCTATTGTTATAACTTAAATATTAGGACTTAGGCTCTGTGTTGAGTAAAAGACACACTCTTGTATTGAGTAACACAAGAGAACTTGATAGAGTTCCTACTACAACCTAGTCTACCTTATATACCTTTTGGTGATGGTCTATGCTAAGTTGATTCTAACCTCACCTAAAGACTATACTTCATCCATAAGACTACTATGCTTTTGCCATGCTGTATGACTTCATCTTGTTCCGGAACCTTCTATGCCCTTTTCTGTATCACATGAGCATGTGACTTCTGTGACAGTGTCACACTTTATCTTCTTCTTCCAATAAAAATTAAGAGGGAATGAAAGGAAAATGAGAGAAAATAAAATGGAAACTAAGTCTATCATCTTCAGTTCTAACATTTATATTAGGAACAGACCAGCTACTGAACCAGTTACGCTAAAAGTGCACAATTTCAAGCTTAGCTTTGACATCTGGCTAGTACTATATATATACTTCATACTGTACTCTTGACATTAAAGATCTTAGAGTAGATTAATAAATAGAACCTTGTATTAGGGTTAACACAAGAGAACTCAATAGAGTTTCTAGGTACAATATATCTCTACCTTATATACTGAGACTAGTGATCTGTGTTACTACTGTGGTTAACCTATTCTAAAGACTATATATCTATCTTAAGGTTAATATGTATAAAATATGTTGTATGACATCATTGTTTTAGAACATTTTACTTTCTTCTATTATATTATATAATTGATGTGATACTTCATGTGACTTGTGTGACCATGATATCATGTTAAATCCTAATCCTAATAATAAAAAGCAAAAATTAAATTAAATTAAAATAAATAAAAATAAAAATAAAAATAAAATAAAGTTCATTATTCACAATTCTGACATCTATAATCTACAAAGAATCAGAGATATTGTTCTAGCTTCTGATTCATTTATTTAGTCTGCCTATTTATTTGTGAGTGAAAGAATGTTAACAACTTTTTTTGATTTCCAACATTCTATTTAGCTTATGGGTCAACTCTACTACAAATTGTGGTTCTCTATCTGAAATTACACTCTCTGGTAACTCATACAACTTCAACACATTATCTTTGAACAGCCTTACTAATTCTTCTACTGATATTGTCAAATACAGTTCATATCAGGAGATGAAAGTCTGCAGGGTTGACTCAGAGATACATAGAGTATGTAAACTCTGTGTTTGATAACACAAACTTGTGGAATAATCTTGGCTTCAGCTTATGTACTATGCTATCTCTCTACTACATAGTCACAACTTTAGATAAATAGATGAAATCCAAGATGGGAGTGAGTAATGATTGGGTCTGTTGAACACCAGGGATTGAGTTCAATAAGAGTTATCTTTGTCAATTATCAGACTAGCAAATTATAGTATAACTACTAGTCTTATATACAAGTTAGATGTATAGAAGATATTTTAGTGTATTGCTCCAAGTAGAGGTTTTAGTATTGAGACACTGACAGGAGTAAGATAGAAGAACTCTGCCATAGAAGACTGAGTTCAATAAGAGTATCTCCATCATAGAAAACTGGATATCTAGCAGATTGTTGCATCACCATTGTGAGGATGTGTTGCAAAAAGGATGGGCTTGTGTCATGGATGTTAAGAGGCAGTATCACTGTAGGAATGTATCTTCTGAATGAGTAGACTTGGCATATGACAGATATTCCTTTTGCTATTGTTACAAAATATACTATCTTTGATAATATATTATACATTACTAATATTGTATCCTTCTCTACCACCAATGGCAACTTAGTAATAAAGTCTACTGTTAAGTGTATCCATAGCTTCTCTAGTACCTCATTTGCCATCATCTTCCCTACTAGTGCCTCTGTCTAGTTCTTTATTTTTTGATATATATTACATCTATCTACAGATTTTCATACATCTTTTGTTATCCCTGGCCACCAATAATTACTTGTCACCAACTCTGTCATCTTCCATCTTTCTCCATGTTCTGCTGCTGGTATATTATGATGTAACTGGATTATTTCTACTCTCAGCTCCTCATTCTTTTATACATATACTTTCTCTTTCTTTAATACCAAATCTTCTTCAATCTACTATTCATCACCTCTCAATATTTTTACCCTCACCTTCTTCATCTCTTCTACTACTCTAACTATCTTTTTGTCCTTCCCTCTAGCTATTTTTATTTTTTCTAATATATTTACTTCAGATCTTTCTATTACTACTTTTGCTAAACTACAAATCTATTCTTCTTTAATTAATTTTTGATTTTTGTTGTCCTTTTCCACTTCTACTTTCCAGTCTAGTCTTCTACTAAGTCTATCTATCTTTTTCATCTTTGTAGTATATGTTTTAATATTCTAAGTTCTTATAATCTGTCTAGATCTCAAACTTGAATTTTGTGCTCTCTAACAAATGTCTCCAGTTTTCCAATCTTCTAATTACTGCTAGCATTCCTTTATTATGAATTTCATAGTTCCTTTTTGTCTCATTGAGAGATTTTGAGAAATAAGCTATAAATCTCTATCATCTATTCTTATACTCCACAGATAAAACTCCTCCTATTTCATAATCTAACACATCAACTTCCATTCTTATTTTTTTGTCCAAGTCTAGTGTTGTTAACACTGGTTCTTTTGTAAACCTCTCCTTCAACTTTCTAAATGCCTTCTTTTGCTTTTTCATTCAGTCCTACTTCTGGTCCTTTTTTACCAAGTCATATAATCATCTGGCTATAAATGCAAAGTCTTTAATGAATTACTAATAATAATTGGCTAATCCTAAGAACTTTTGAATATTCTTGGCTCCCTTTGGAGTCAACTAATCTAACACTTCTTTCACCTTCTCTTTCTCTATCTTGATTTCTCCCAGCCCAATTACTACTCCTAAGAATCCTACTTCTCTAACCCTCTACTTGGATTTGTCTAGTTTTAAAGTTGTTCTCTACCAACCTCTTTACTACTTTTACCATCTCATTATGTTCTTTCTCCTCTCCCATTCCCACAATTACATTATCAATGAAGCTTGCTACTTTCCCCATGTTGATCAAGTCCTATAAGATCTCATTTATCATTGTTTGGAATGTCACTGGGAAATTATTTAGTCCAAAAAACATAACTGTAGGTTCAAAAAACTCTTTTAGAGTTATGAACCCTGCCTTCCACTCATCTCCCTCTTTTATTTGTACATTATTATATCCTCATTGTAAGTCCAACTTAGTAAATACTTTTCTAGTATCAATATTTTCTACAATGTCTGAGATCAAAGTAGAGAATAATTATTCTTAAGAGTCTATTCATTTAAGTATTTATAGTCCTGTACTATTTGCTTCTTACTATTCTTCTTTCCTATAAAAAACACAAGTGCTATTTGAGATAACTTTGAGGGTCTGATATATCCTTTTCTAAATTGTTCTTTAATAAACTTGGGTATTTCCCTTTCTTTCCTTGACAACAGGTATAACTTCCTCTTCCTTAGCACAAATCCTTCCTTTAACTTGATTATATGGTCCCACATCTTTTTCATCAGCATTCTCTCACTTACTTTCTTTCCAAAGACATGGATCTACTTATGAAACCTTTGAAAAACTAATTTCTTGGCTTCTTCTTCAGAATTTTCTCATTTTCTCAATTTTTTTTGTTTTTTCTGCTCCTTCTCCTCTTGTTTCTTCCTCTTCTCCTTTTTCTTTTCTCTTCTTTTTGTTTTTGCCACCCCAATTTTCCCTGCTTTGGTCTCTACTATTTACCATACTCTTCTAGACATCTTGTCATCTTCACTTCTTTTGTTCTCCAGTCAATTTCAGGATTGTGGTAAGCAAGCTATGGTATTCCCAAAATTACATTCCACTTCTGACCACTAATTACATTGATCTCCATTCTCTTCCTATGTCCTTAATCATAGATATTCATCTCCACTGTATGTTCTATAGGCTTCTTTTTATTAAAAGAACTATTCACATTTCTTATGTATATCAGTCTTTCTATTTTCTTCAACTTAAATCTTTGTCTTCTGGCAAACTCCAAACTCATAACCAGCCCCATTATACCACTATCCAATAATATCTCCACTATTACTTCTTCTTGTATATCAATTCTTTCAAGCTCAATCCTTACTATTACTTCTCTCAACATGTCTCTGTTATTGCAGAATTTATTTTCCATTACTCTAGAGAGCATTGCAAACCTATTATAGTTAGAACCTAATCAAGGACTATTAGATTCTTTTCCCCATTTAAATTAATAGTGTTCTGATTGTTCCCATATTCTAGTCTTTTTCCTCACCTCACTATTCTCTGATTTCTGTAGTTTCTTGTAATATGACAAAAGCCTCCACAACTATAATAATTCCTCTCATGGTCTACCTCCATTACATATGGGTTATGCCTTGGTATGAACTCTGCTTGCTGTTGTTGCAGGTATACAACAATCATGTTTATCCTTTCTACTCTCTTTATCAGAGCAAGCCCTGCTAGCACTTACTGTTGAATCTCCTGCCTTCTTAGCCAAACTTAAGGCTGTAGCAACTATTGCTATTGTGCCCTACTAGTATTTGCTGGCCCATTCAACCTTGGTGCCAAAGGTTCTGTTTTCCTCCTTCTCTTTAGCCTTTCCTCCTTCTTTCTACTCTCTTTCCAGTACTTATCCAAATTTGTTGTTCTTTTATACCACTGTTTAATACTTCTAGGAGGATATTTTGATTCTATCAGTTTTCATCTTATCACCCCATTTATGTCTCTCTTCAACTCTTCTACTAAAAGCCTTCCTTTATATACACTTCTTCTTGCAGCTCTTCTGAATTCTTGCACAAACTCCTCTATTGTCTTATTTCTCTGCTTCATCTTCTTTAGTTCTGCTATCTTCATTGTTTTGTCATCTCCACTACCAAATTCTTCCTTCAGATCTGATAGAAACTTTTCTACTATTGCATAACTCAGACTTCCACTTTCTAGATCTTCTATAACATTCTTCTTCTATATATCTACTGACCTTTCCTACATATATGATAATATCTGCTCTTCTACTACTACATCTCTCATTCTGATCCTAATATATAATCTGCATGCCATCAAAAAACCTGAGACCTTCCCTGTCTTTCTGTTGAATATTTGTCATTTAGTCACTTCTATGTTTGACCTAGTGTTAGGTCTAGAAACTACTACTGTCTCTCCTCCTCCAATACAAGCTTAAGCTATTAGTGCCTATAAGGCAGTTATCTGATCTTGTCTAACTAACTGCTCCAGATTGATTAAGCTATATTGACTTATATTATAGTAAAAAAGTGGGGAAGTGATTGGTGTAGGTAAAGATGAAATTAGGGATGGTGTAGGAGGTGAGGATATGTAAAGAAGTAAAGCAGAGCCAGTGCTAGTCTCCTCCTCTGATTCATACTCCAAACTCAACTTAATCTTGGTAAGTACTAGTAACACTCTTCTTTTTTATCTCACATTATCTACTGACTATATAACTTACTGACTACTACCCTAATTGTTATGACTAGATCTACCTGATTTCAATTTATATATAATCACTCAATAACTGATCACATGATTTCCAATTCTCAGATATAGTTTTAATATCAGAGTTGAAAACAATGGATTCTATTCATTTTCATTTATTTTCTTATTTGAACTTTGGGTTAGGGGTTAGTGTGATGTCACACATGTCACAGTCACAAAGGTCATGATCTCACAATCATGTGACATATAAAAATATGTAGAAGGTTCTAAAACAGTAATATTATATCACATATCAATAGCATGTAGTATACATACTCTTTAAAGTAGGCTAGGTTTAGTATAGCACAGACCATCAGCCCAGTGCATACTTAACACTTTGAGATTTAAGTCATAACATTAAAACTCAATACCTCTTCTTGAGACCATCTAATTCAAGGCTTTCTATATTCTTTTCTTTTACTTTCTTTTCATCCTTGACTGAGAGCAATACTGCTTTTTGGTTAAAAAGAATAGCCAGACTCTAGACTTAAGAGATATACAAGCTAGATAGTTGAAGTCTAGTTGTTTATATTGTATTAAAGCCCACTGATACTTTGTAGATGTATTACCTTGTATAGACATAGTAGTTAGTCTTTTTCAAGTAGTAGCTTCATATTGTAATGTTTCTTTGTGACCTGTCCATATAGGAGAATAGTGACAGCTCTTAAAGTATTATCTAGTATAGAATGTTCTTCTTAGAACAAATTTGTTTACAATTTAATTAGTGTCAGAGTTGTGAACAATGGACTCTATTTTATTTCCTTTTTTATTTAGGGTTAGGGTTTAACATGACATCATAGTCATAACTGTCATGTGATTGCAAATGGAACATGGTGGAATAATCTAGAATGATGATATTATACAATATACTTAACACATGTTGGCCTTAAGGCTAAAGTAGTAGAGCATAGACTATTTGTGTATAGTATATAAGGTAGACAATCCTGTATAGAGTTCTCTATCGAGTTCTCTTGTGATTAACCCAATCCAAGGTTTTAATTTTGACCATAACACTTGTGTTTTAGTTAGGGAAATATTATCTATGATGTAGTTGGATAGATCAGATGTATTTGGATGGATATGTGATACTTGGTCTCAGCTTATATGTTACATTACTATCTGTTATATGACTGTAATTTTAGACTAAGAATTGAGGAAAAAGTGGTTTTGCTCATGTTTAAGCTCAGAAAAAGAAATAAGCCACTTAGATTTGATTTCCAGACTGAAAAACTATAGAGTATCTACTTAGTCTTAAATACTAAGTTCTGTAGTCAGAAAAGTAGCTAGAGAAATAGTAGTGTAGGGAATAACTAAGAAAATATTATAGAGACAGTTTTTAAGGGATAGAACATTGGGAAGTCTAGATAATGAGTTACTAAGAGATAAAATGGAAAGAACTAATCTGTACATAAGTGAGTGCAGTTGTAATGTTATACTGGGAAATGGTTTTTCATGAGAAAACATACTTTCATTAATTTCTAGAGTATTTAAGACCTATTTAGAGGCATTAGCAAGAAGACTTGATACTCCTAGATAATGCCTCAGGCTCCCTCAAGCAAATATCAACTTAAGAAATGATATAGTAGCTGTTAAACAAACTGGATCTCAAAAAGTGAGATTTTTAGGGACATAAAATATCACAAAACTTGTAAAAGACTAGCTATAAGGAAAAGATACTCATGAGTACAATTGTGATTGCTATCACATCCCATTCTTGCCATCTATCCCAACCTACAGATAACACTTTCTCTCTCATCCACACTCCCCAACTGTTGTAGCAACCACTAGACACAACGTCCAATAGTAGCACAAGGCAGCAAATCTCTTAGAATGAATTTAAAGTGGGAATTTCACAAGAGAACTTGACAAGAAGTCTCTGCTAAATTAGAGTCCTATATATACAAAACATATCTGGTCCGTGCTAACAATAATTAAACCTGCCCTTATATCCATGCTTTGTCCTCACGTCCACCCTACATCTTACTCAAGGCCACCATATTATATACATGTGCCCTGATATCATCTTTCAGATCCTTCCACCATGTTCTAGGCCTATGATGTCACATCATGTGACCTGTCATGTGACTGTAGTGTCACATGCCTCTTCATTGTCCAAAAGAAACAGAAAAACAAAAGAAAAACAAAATTAATATAAAATCAGAAAAATAAAAGGAAAAAAAATAAAAATTGTTAGTGTCCAAAGTGTCCCATAATACCAACCTCTTCTTGTGTAGATTAATCATCTCTATTCTACCTTAAATGTTCTCACTAAACTCTTGCTAACTTTATAGACCTCCATTCTCTGACATTTGTGGATCACTAGTAACCAGAGTAACTCACTTAACTAGTATATCTAGTATATAAACCAGTAGTTTATACTGTAATAGCTTATCCTAAAAATCAACAAAAACTTGCACTAAATTCCTAGTGCTAGCAATAACATACCTCATCACCTTCTGGTAGTCCCAACTCCCTAAGTTTACTAATTCTTCTTCTAAGATATACAACTAGTACAACTCATAGAGGTATAGCACATAAGCTGAAGCCAAAGGTCATTCTAATCCTACTGTCTACATTCTCAGATAATGTATAACTGACTTATTGAACTTCCAAGAGATCTCATTGGATCTCAAATAATGAAATGTGAACTGTATCTAACAATTGCCACAAATGTTCAGATAGTAGAACAAGGTAGGAAAATAAGTAATTAAAAGCTGGAGGAGTCAGAAATGGGTTTGCAAGTAGAAACTGCTAGTTGAAATAACCAAAAAGGAAGAAAATCAGTACTTGTGAACAGAAAAAGACCAATAGACTAGTATTGGGTAAAAAATAGAAAGAAGACCATGTCACAAACTTCATTTAGCTTGTATCTCCACAACTAGTAGACCAATTTTCACAAACTAAGTTGCACTGAAAAGACTCAAATGAGGACTATTTGTACATATGTGGGATGTACAAAAGTAACAAAAAACAACTGAAATATCAGGCCATTAGTAACTGTAAAAGTTTTGTTGGCTAATATCTCATAAATGGCTAGACAGATTCACACAGTTGAACTTACATAGAAAAGTGCTCACCAAACTGTTTCCAATAATATATGGTATATCTCATAGGGATACAAGCATATCAATATAGTAACATAATTAGTTATTTTCTAAAATTAGCCTGACAGCTGCTATGATAGATGA
>Ga0157363_1004024_pt1 | contig 13466 bp, 9 predicted proteins | sample AttsexASBM1_FD_111477 | JGI IMG/M metagenome (GOLD analysis project Ga0157363, IMG submission 111477) | Fungus gardens microbial communities from leaf cutter ant in Ribeirão Preto, State of São Paulo, Brazil - Atta sexdens ASBM1 | ecosystem: Host-associated > Fungi > Mycelium > Unclassified ...
AAGTTTCATTGAATTATGTTAATGATTCATAGCTTGAATTGCAACAATTTCTTAATATTCTGAGAAACAAAATAAAAAAGTTAAATATTAGGTGTAGCAAAAAGAAATCCATTATTTTTGCATGAAATTGAATGGAAAAATAATGGATTTCTTTTTACTATACCTAATATATTTTTCATACGATAAAAATCATTCATATGCCACAATGTTATATTTAAATAAGAAAAATGTAAATTCATCATTTATAATACACATATTTTGTCTAGGGCAGTCTTTAATTTTAGTCTTTAATGCGATTCACTGTTCGATCCTTTTTCTATTCACACTCGCTCGTTTGTGCTTATACGTTTGTATGTATAACGCGTGTTTTATATGTAAATATTGTAGATATAATTAAAGTTGGAATGTGCTATCAGAACAATTTTAAAGAGCAACTTTGTTTATTTTATCGTATTCATCCATTACGCTGACATGCATATCTACAAGTATATCTATGCATATATATGATCAATTATACGAATAAAATTGTGTGTTATATTATACTTTAAATTACCAATAAAGATATGAAATAATTATTTCGCATAGATTTAACAAAGAATTATTTTTATGTCTGATATATGTAATTGATATTAAGAATACAAGCAAATTCAATGTATTTGATTAGTGTTACATGTTAGAGACGGCAGAAGAAATTTTTGTCTATTCAATTTGCTGGTACTTAAATCTATTTACAATCCTTAGATCTCCTGCTTTTTTAATTTTCTTTGATGGAGAGAAAAGATTTGTTGAAAAGAGTAACAAAATTTAATTGTGAAATTTATAGCGTAGAAATTTACATGAAATTGACAAATAACATATTTTGCTGTTAAATAGAATAATTTGCCGTTAATTTGGAATAGGGTTAGCGTTTATATGAATTTTTTCCTTGCGTATTGGTTGAACGCGCGCGTTATTGCCTTCCAGAGAGTCAACTGACAGCTACTGGTTTCTTCTATCGTCGTGCGAGATTGAACCGCTTTTGGCTCGATTCCCGTGGCGTGTATCGCGAATGCGTCGTTTGTAGAGCGCACTGAGCGAAAGGTCAGGATAGGTAGATAGGACATCGAAGCGTACACGGAGGCGGGAGCACGAGAGTTGCTCGCGGTTTGGTTGGCTGAATGCGAATCGTGTCAGATGTCGGAAGAAAGGCGGCGCGCGCTTGCACTCGTACTCGAACGCGGTTGGGTTATCTAGGAAAACTCTTTACTCTCGCTCGCTCGCTCGCTTGTCGTCGTAAAGTCGACAATGTTACTCGCGTACCGATTGTTATCAAACCTACTCGGAGGAGCATCGCACGCGCGTTTGTTTGGGGTTTATGGAATCGCTCTCACCCCTACTCGGCTCCCTTCTCGCGGTGCGGCGCGACGGTCCGTAGAAGGGCTGTTCGGGGTTGAAACGATTACGCCCTACACATGTTCGGGGTTAATGGTACGCGAATATTACATTCGCATTTGAAACACTCCCGACAATAAGGGTGGAGAGAGCACCGTAGTGCTTTGGCTGTTGGCACTGGTATGGGAAATCTCGGTCGGCGACGGGAAATGGGGGATGAGGGAGCGTCGGAGTCGACTATGTCATCTATCGTGCGCGCTAGAATCGCTGGAACTTAACGAGCCGATACATTACGTCGTACAATATCTTATAATAGAGAAGATGGCGTCGCGTCGCGTCGCGTCGCGTCGCGTCGCCTCGACGTTCTCCATTTATCTTGTCGAATCCTGCAACTCATTGCAATAACGCGATAACGAAGGAGAATTTGGTTTCTAACAACATCCGCAGGAATAATTGATGTATTACTTTTGTATATTGCAAAGAAAGTGACTTTTCAAGAAAAAAAATGATACATATTCACACGATACATATTCATATAATTTATCTCACACAGATTATCTATCAAAGAGATTTCCTGCAATAAAAACATACAAGCGTATTGAATTATTGATGCTTGGCAACTGGATTGCTTCGTTCCTATTTTATAATTTTTGTAAAAATTATATTTAAAAATCTCATATATCCATTTGAGAACACGAAAGATTAAATTTAGAAATAAAGTTTTTCCTCTCTATCAACAATATTTAAAATTATAAACGTAAAAAAATAAATATTAACTTTCCTTTTTCTGAGTTCATTGCAAACGGGGCATAGAATTTAGCAACATGTAGATGTAACAATAAAATGAGACAGAGATAGATTAAAGAATATGAGATTATCTAATTGTGTTACACGTATATGTTCATGTTAGAACTACATTTTACAGAGATTAATCAAAACAGCGCAGCATGCTGATTGAAATTAATTCAATCTTTAGCGTGAACATGAAAGAAATAAATTGTAAAAACAAGCGAGTGAAAAATGTAAATGAAACAGCCCAGAGAGAATGTGAAGGAAGATACGATTTAACAAGAAAATGTAAAAGAAACTCGTATATAAAACAAATTGATTATCGTCCTAGTTAGCGATATACAGCTTTGTTATAGCCATCGTGTCGATTCCGCTAAGAACGTAAGCGAGAGCGGTGGAATAATTACGAGGTAGCAGCGCGAGAACCCGGAACGGAACGCGTCCTCGCGGTATTTCCGCGGCATTTCCTTACGTATATTATATATACATGTATATATATATATATATATATATATAGCGAGGTAGCGCAGCAGCGAGCGTAACGATCCTGATAACAGCGCTCGTTAATCGTCCCATCCATCGTGCTTTAATTATACATCCGTGACGGATGTTCCTTTGCAAGTAGGCCCGCCGGGCTCGGTCGAGGCTATAAACTCCAATGCTATAAACTAATATTTCGCAGCGCCGCGCATCGTTTCCTGGACGATTTCCTGTGCCTTTCCCTTGCCAATAAGCGTACTCCGCGAAAGAGCGCTCTTCCTGGCCGTCGTGGAACGAAATTATCGTAACAACGTAGTCGACGTAGGCGGAGACGATCTCGGTAAGAGCGAATAGTAGCCTACTTTAACCGCTTATTTTTTTTTTTTTCCGTTCCGCTTGTACACGAGCGAACGGTGACTTACGATCAAGCTATAGTCGTATTTCGAATCAAATTTTAAAGTGTACGTTCCTGACGATCTCAAGATACACGATGTCAACGCAAGGATTCAAACAATTAACTGTATAAACAGAGTGCACATTCAAATATCAATCTGGAGAAATAAACGTGTAGTATGTTATCAGCAGTTATAAGCAGGATTAGATAGTAACTAGTTAAAACATTAAAAGTTAAAAAAAAAGTTAAAAAGTTAATAACTTTTAACTTAACATAAGTTACTTAAACGTTAATTTTTTTTAAGTTAAAACATTTTTTTATCTCTTTTAAATGCTTAGAAAAATAATAAGATATAATAAGACTAAGGGCGTATATACGTAATCTGTTCTTTATTATATTTTAAGACCATCTTAAGTAATTTCTTAAGATGCTAATACAGCCTTCTGATTGGTTTATGCGGTTATGCGTTTATAATTTTTTTTAAAATTAACTTTTTTTTTTAACTTAAGTTATTTCAATATTGATTTAACTTATATTAATTTTTTATTCCTTCAACTTTCTTTTTCATTCCTTTAACTTAACTTTATTAATTTTGTAAAGCTATTAACTTTAACTTTATTCAGTTAAAAAAAAAACATTAACTTACCCAACCCTGGTTATAAGCATGTTTGCGATAGTTGAACTTAGATTTGGCTTTTCGTTCTAAATCAATCACGCGAATACAAATATTTCTCAACTTTTCGGAGAAATTCTCTTTTTATTCTGAACGGTATGTATATAATTGTCAAGAATTTCCAATTCATCCTCTATATAGTATAATTAAAAAAATTTCTTAGGATATTCTCCGCTCGGTTCGATCCTTTGTCCGGTGGAATCTTCGCGAGGCGCGATCAGACACGAGGGTGCGAGAACACGATATGTTTTGCCAGCGCGTTCACCATCGTGTCGAATCAGCAGCGAGGGCTGGAATCGACAATACAACAGCATACAGGACGATATATAGGAGCGCGCGTGTATTACGGTAGGGAGAAACGGAGTCCATTATATTCGAATTACGAGCGCGCTTCGGGGTGACATTGTACGGATTGCACTTCGCGTCTATCTCTCCCCTTTCAACGTAAGGGAAACAAGGGGGCGCGCACCTCTCGCTTCGCCCTCGGAACGCCCGTAACAAATCGGCCAATGAATCGAGCGGTTATATTTAAAATAAATCGTCCGTAGCCCGCTATTCGTCATCGATCGCCCGCAACGGTTTACGTCAACGAGAATGATCGAGGGACCTTTCGTCGTTTGACGTTTGTTAACATTTATCGAGACATCTCGAGACTTCCAGTACAAGTCACAATATATTTCTTAACTTAACGCTTCAAAATGCGTTGAAATCCTGAGCGAATCATCATTTTCTGATTGGTTTGTTTTCGATGGACGATGTTGCTATATTTTCATTTAATTGCAAATTTCTTTCGAGATCAGTATACGCGATAAGAATTAAATGATAAAGAAATCTTTAATTACACGCGCACTTATCCGCGCGATCGAAACTAACGTTTCACTTATCGACAATATATTGGAAACTTTTTCATAAACTGTTATGTGAAGAATGTACCACTTTTTCGGTTTTCATCCGAGACCCTGGCTTTTTGCCAAATCCGGCTTTGCGACTGATGGAAAAAACCTTCATCTAACCGTTAAAAATTTGATGAGCTTTTTTAGAGAATACAAGATTGTAACAATTTTGATAATAGCAATCGATTTCTAATAAGTTAATAGATCTCCGACCGAAAAGCCGTCGATTTCCAATGGAAGAATGGATTTCCAATGAACGTTATTCGAAAAGTGGCAACATATAAGTAATAGAGAACTGTTACAGAAAAATTGTAGCGCGCGCGTTCCAAGATTACATACCTTTCCAACAATCATTAGGCATCATAACTTCCAAAGCCACTGTCTCGTTTTTTCCACACTTGTATTCGTACAAAGATGCAGTTTACATAATTCAAATTGTATTACATAAGATTGTTTTCATTTTTTCATTGTTCTTTTCCATAATTTTCTACAACTAAATATGAATCAACAATATTTGAAATATTCTTTAAAAGAGAGAATTAAATACAGAAAATATATAAATATTAAACACAGATTTGCTTCGATGCATCTCGGACAAGAATAGAAAAGTTCACACCGTGACAACAACGTTCTACAACTTGCGTGCCTTAATTCTATTAATTTGTTGATTATACATACATTTGTATAATTCATTTGTCCCTTTTTAGGGACGTAGGGGTTACGTTTATTGCATCTAATAAGTAATTCACCATTGAAGGACGACGAGAAGAAGTTGCATGTATACACCCTGCTTGCATGCGGTGGTGGCGGCGGCGGCGGCGGCGGCGGCATTAGCGAAACGTACATACGAGCTTGCAAACCGCGACGGAAACCTACAGCGTACACAAAGAGCGCATTAGCCCTGGCCATAAAATAAAATAGCTAGCACCCATTCCCCTATTCTCTCGTTCATGGGGATCCAACGTGAAGCGAGCGCGAGCGCGCGCACGCTCGTTCCCTAATGCGTCGACTTATTTACGCACACGCGTAGTGACGCGTACACGCACACACCGTATCCAAATCTATGAGCACGAGCACGAGCAACCGTAAACGAGTTATGTAACGTGTGTTCTCCTGCCGTGCGCGCGGCAATGTACATACGTATAACCGAGAGCCGGCCATTATTACCAGGCCGCTCCGCGTCGGACCGCTCCGCTCCGCCGTACCGCGAAAGATGACGACGGCCATTTTGCGCGGGCAACGTCCGTGACGACGCGTACTCGGCCGCGTCGGTTGGTTAAAAGAGAAACAATTAACTTCCCACCCGGGCTTCGTATTCTTTCAATTTCCCGTCGGGTTGCCCGCCACCACCACCATCACCACCATCACCACCGCCGCCGCCGCCGCCGCCGCCGCCGCCGCCGCCGCCGTCGCCGCCGCCGCCGCCGCTGCCGCCGCCGTCGTCGTCGTCGTCGTCGTCGTCGTCGTCGTCGTCATCGTCGTCGTTCGTCTTTCGAGTTCGAAATCGAGCGAGCGATCTTGTGGTTTGCGACGTACAAGGGGGCGATACGCGTCGCGGCGCTTCTATATCGTTCGCTTCTACTACTTTTTTTTTATTCCAGGGTTTCGTGAAAAAAGCGCGGACACACCGCGCGACGACGCGGCAACGAGAACGATGACGAAGGCAGAGAGAGAAAGAAAAATCTTGAGTCATCGTAACCCCGAGAGAGGAAACCGGTCTCTCGTCCTGGCACCGGCATCTTTTATTATTATATTTCTTCGGGCATTGTTATTAATTCTTCACGGCGGGGGCGCGGCTAAGAGCGTAAGCTTGTCACGTTCGAGGACCCGTGACCCACCCCCGGTCGGCCGAGAAAGCGCTGTGTTTGCAGAATTCATTGAATCATTGCCATTCCGCGTGGCACGCGCGCGGTCACCGCGTTTCGCCCCCTCAGACCCCTTAGACTCCTCAGACCCCGCAGACCGAGGGGGAAGAGCAATTTTTCAACGGGTAATCCCCATTCCACAGAGAACGATCGCGCGAGTTCTCGAAAACTATCGAGGGAGGGGCACAGATCCAAAATAATTGCCACGCGCTGTTGCCTCTCTCGATAATTCATTCCTACAGTAATTACGATAAATCAGCTCTCGAATACGCCCGGTAAAATGGGAGACGAATCCCAAACGAGATCTCGGTCGAGCGTTACCGACGCGAGACTGGAACGAAAGGTAGTTTGTCGTGACTTCCCACGCGATTACGTCCGATCGACACGCTACTCCGTTTTTTTTTGTTTTTTTTTTTTTAGAAGATTTCATGGACCTACCGCGAGCGCGCGCGTGTTACCCGCGTAGGAAAATCCACGCGCGATGATGAGAAAATAACATTACATTTGGGATGCGTTCCGTTTTCATGCTCTAAGCCTTGTTATCTATCAAATATTAAACAAGGGCAATGATCCATACGGCTGTAAGCGCCGATATGAAACACACTCTTGATTAACTTTTCATCATAAATTGGTATCTTGTTCTCAGTTGGTATCAGCTTGGTATCAGCTCTGTGTTCAAGTTTTATTCAGATGACAGTAACATCTTGATATCCATAGAAACTATGCATATTTCTTTGTATATTCCGGAGCACCTTTTGGAAAATAACGTGCTACGTTATTTCAATCGAATTATTCAACTAAATATGTATAAAAATTTTCTGTATTAATGTATATAAATTTCGTATTGATTGCAATCGTTCTAGTAAATTTAATTTTACGTATTATTAAATATTAAGTATGACATTTTTGAGATATATTTATGAAACCACAATTGATATTTTTTCAATAGTATGACTAGTAAAGTGCATTGATAAAGTTTATGTAGGAAATGTATTCTATGTAATCGAAATACATATATCTATACATGTATAGATTTTTATATTGATATTAAAGCGATTATAAATTCGACAACTCTTATAGATGGCGATAGAAGCGAGAGACTTTTAAAATTTTACTTTACATTACAAGTTGACTCGGAAACAAATGTCCTCGCTTCGTTCTTACAATTAGTCGCACGATTCAATGTTATTGTATCAACGACGGTAGTGTATAATACTATGAAATTATGCGGCTAATAGCAAACCATCTCAAGATGACCGAGTCGAGAGTCGCGTTGGCTTGTTCCCCGAAAGAATGCATGGAAAAGAATTAATCATAGACGCGACGGGAGAATCGGGTCGCGGATAAAGTGCGTGTACAAGAAACAATGGCCGCCGAGACGGAGGTACTCTCCAAGCACGTTAATTTGTGCGTTTTATATGCGTGGTGAATGACATATCTCGCGGTGAAACAAGCGGATCGTAGCATCCTGCATTCGAATAATTGTAACTTAAGCGCGCGCACGCGAGATTGTCGCCATTTGTTCTTTCATCGAGTTCTTCTTCCGTTGTGAGAGAGCCGACTTGTAATAAAGAACTTTGTACGTATCTATTTGTTGCTTCTGTTGCGTTACAAAGTCCAAGTCTTTGAAGCGTGATTTATATTCACAGGCGCACAATAATGAATGGATACGCGAGCTTGCACTTTGTCACGTCATATTTTACAAAGTATTACTAAAATGTTGTAACAAACTGCAGTGAATTGTCCACGTCACAATTTTTAATTGTAAAAAAGAATTCACGTCAACGTATTCGATTCATGAATGCCGAATCGTAGCTTTAAGAGAACATAAAAGTGGATAGAATCAAAGATCATAAAAATAATTTTTGATAATAATATATCGGAATGGGATAATTTTGTATCTGCACACTATACATTCTTTGAAATTATATATTAATTTCGGAAAATAACGTCTGAATTTCGAGCTTTTTTAAAAATGTATACTTTTGTAAAATGTAGATATCTCGCGTATGAGTGGTATGAGAGATGAATATCATTGTTATTTTGGCTACTGCAGTCAACCATAACACACACACACACACACACACACACACACACATACATATATACACATTAATATTTAGATACGAAGCTTCGATACGCTCATATAATTCGGTATACAATCATCTTCCGCTGCATGGTAGCAATACGATAACGTAATTCATTTTTGGAAGAGAGAGTGTTGGAATGACAAAGGTGGTAAGGCAGAAAGGCAGATGGACAGGCGGGCAGGAAGGAAGGAAGAAATAAAGAGAAAAGAGGCTTCGAGGGCCGCGCTTACGAGGATCAAAGATTACTCCGGTTGGATCGACATTGTTGCGAGCGAGAACGCCCGACTCGGTATAAAAAAGAAAGGGAGAAGAGAAAACACCTAGAGTCCGGCATTATAACGAGGCTTATTATTTACGCTGATCATTATTTTGACGGCGCTGATCGGCCACCGTCCATCACTTTCGTTCCTCCTCTCGTTCTCCCCGCCATTCTCTTTTCTTTCAAGATCCCGCTTCACCGCAGATCCCTCTCCTCATCTTCTCTCTACCACACAGCCGCTCTTTTATTATCCTAAAACTCTTCGTAAGTGTCACGGCCAAGACCGATATCATAAATTCGCTGCCGCTCGAAAGAATCACCGTAAAACGAGCCTCTCTCGACTAGGTAGAGTACCGACGAGTACGAGTTATTAATTAATTGCAAGTCCGCTTGAAGAACGCTGCTCATTTTCGCCGCTCACCCTCGCGGAATCGTCAGCCCTTACCGATGAGATTGTTATGTATTATAAGCCTTTCATGAATTTATATATCCATATAAATTGACAATGGCATAGAAGCAAATGTTAGACTTGTTATACGTACACTGAGAAAAAAATATAATTAATTTAAATAAATATTTAGTTCAATACTACCAACTAAACATTTATTTACAGTAAGTAAATATTTGTTCAATAAAAAAAATGATTGTTAAATCAAATTAATATTTCTTGCATCAAATAAATATATCTTTATATTTAATAAATATTTAATTGGCAGTATTCAATTAAATATTTATTAAAATTGACTATATTTTTTTTCAGTGTATAATTATTGTCGTTCCTACATGTTGTTCCATATCGAATTTTAAAATATTAATTGTTATTCATTTCTGATCGAATGGTTTTGTTCATCACATACAAGAGTTAAGAAAAAGTTTAACGTTAAGAATTTTTCAACAAATGTGCGATTCTATGAAACAAGAATATAATACAGAGAAAGAGAAGGCTTGAATCATTTTTTGCAAACTGCAAAATAATAATCCTTATAATATACGCTAATTGTTCTTTATTATCTAAAAAGAGTAGAGTAAAGAAATTTGCATATGAAAAATTTTGTGTCTATTTTGCGATAGTTTCTCGTCTCTTCACAAAGTGCTGCGAAAGCTATGAAAATGTAAAAAGGTGAAAACATGAAGAATCTGTAGGTGCCTTTAGGGCTCGTCGACAAGAGGTAAAAACGCGCGCGAGCAGTTTTTTATTCTCCGAGGCGTGGTCGTCGTGATTGCGCGTTCATTTGTCAGAACATAAACGGTAAACCGGGCTAGCAGCCACTCTTTTGATTCAAGCTTGGCGTTTTTCACATTGTGCCGTCACGTTGCATCTTGCCGACAAAATTAACGAGTCACAGTTTTATAAAAATATGCGAGCAAATACACATAATGCGCGCGACTGAGGAAATGATTTGTCTCGATATCACTTTATAATATGAATTATGAGAAATTATGAGACCGATAAAAAGAGGGCCGTCAGCGATACTACTAAAATAGAATTTGATTAAAGATGATGATAACGATTACGATGAGGTAGAAACTAAGAAAAAAATACTATTAATAGTAACGATAATAACGGAGGTAATTACTATTACGCGGGATCCATTACGAACCCTTAGGATCAACGGATCGCGTGCGTCCCGACGCTATCTGATCGTTACAAATACAAATAACGGCGTAATAGGTATTGCGTGTGCGCATTGATAACGTTCCTATATAAACGAGTACTTGTTAGTACAGCCGAGCGAGCTGTAATACGACAAGTGAGGAAAAATCTTCTCTCTGCGACGTATCCTCTTTACCTCTTTTTCAGTTCATCGAAACTATGAAAGAAACCGAAGGAGAAGAATGAGAAGGTCAGAGATTATGAAAATTTTTGCAACCACACACGCATCCAACACAAAGAATAGGGGTTTACAATTATTATATGCGAAAGATTTATGCCAGGCGTGTTTTGAGCTCCGGAGCCCATCGACAAAAAAAAATTCAATGTGAGTAAGATTTCGGGGATTGTAAAGTGTTGATACGCATCTAAGTGACGCTTATCAACAGTTTATAGTTTCTAATCTATACGATTATTATTTCGTCGATTATAATCGAGGCAATCAAGATTTATCTACGTTATATTAACATGACTATATTTCCATTCTGTAATGTAGCTTATTAAATAAACAAGGCTAACGAATATAATAAAAAAATTAACAAAAAATTCGAAAATTTCTATTTTCCATTCCGTTTTATTTCGCATAGCACTTGTAGTACAACATCAAGTTTTAATGTTTAAGATTACATAAAGTTTGGCATCCTCGTCCTATGATCGAGACAACGAATTCTAGTTGTAAATTAAGCTGGTGAAGGATAAAATTCATTGTAATCATCTTACTATTGAAATAGAAAATATCGACGAGATTACGAGATTATAGATCTTTATCGAAAAGACATCACGGCGCATCTCTCTCTAATATCGCACCTAATATCTATCGCATGGAAAAAGGGAGAAGGTAAAACGTGATGATCCTCGAATGGGTTTCTGCGGGCTAGATGGATTCGTCGTAATAGATATCTCGTAAATAAAGTTCTCGAACGGGGCACTATTAGACGTATATAGCACGTAATCGTGGCGCGATCGGAACCAGGTCTCATTATACGCAGGGGTATTGAGTCGGGCTACTTAAGTGAGGGAGGGAAGAAGGAGAGGATAGGTGGTGGTGGCGCGATCATTGGCCACGGGGAAGGCGAGTGAAGAGGATCCTGAGGATCGAAGGGTATACGTTTACGACATGCGTTGCCTCGGCACAGCCCGTGCCGAGGAGGATGAATCCTAAGCAATTTCTCGCTGGTCGGAGCTCTTTGATGCTTTGAACTCTCACCGCGCTGACCGATCCTCGCGCTGTAATCACGCGGAGCTTTGCCACGCCCCGAAAAACACCTTGGATCCCGTGTTTCTCTCTCTCTCTCTCTCTCTCTCTCTCTCGCACCCCTCGCGCCCGCGCTCACGCGCTACCACCTTCCCCCTCTCTTTTCCTCGTTTCTCCTGCACTATACTCTACCAGGTAGTGCCTACCTCCTCTATCACCTTGACTCATCCCTCTCCCACCTTGCCCCTTGTGTCCGCGCTCGCCGCCGTCCTCGCTCTCTTATACAGACTTGTAATCTTGTCCGAAGAATCTGATTATTCTAAACTCTCGATCGGCAGGATTTACCGTCTTGATCCTATCGCGATGTTGCGAGAAACGTGCCGCTGCCTCTCGCGGATACGGATATTATCGTCGTTTCTATCGCGTCCAACAAAATTGTCAGTTTTGCAACCAATGCTTCACGAATTTTCGACACATTTTCAGATGTATCGGCAACTAATGCGTGAACGTGAAAGTGAAATCACATTAGCAAATAATTCAGGTATGTAGAAGATCCAATCTCACTCACACACAAACACACAGATAATTATGTCATTGGTGTAAACGTGATAACGCGACATTTTTCAACAGGGATCAATATCTATATTTATCATTATACACACTTCCTCTAAAATCCTCTTATGTCTATTCGCTAAGTAATGATTGACGAATTTATACAAATTATTCGTAAACTCAATTGTTGAAGAATATTTTTAAAAATATTACAAATATGTGTAATGCGGATCTAAATACTATACTATTAATGATTTCAATCAAGTAGATAATATCAATTACAGTGCTCGCAGTTATATCGACATTAATATCATGGTTCGTTTAATTTAAAAGATGCATATAATTAACAGCTAGGAATGTATAAATTAATGTCTCGAATATTCTAATAGATTTATCAATACCGTACAGTTTATATAACAGAATATTTATATATACAGAGAAGTTTATTTATTAAGTGTAATAAGAATAATATATTAGATGTGTGTGTGTGTGTATGTGAGAGAGAGACAGAGTTTTATTACGATATCAGATGCGTTGATATGATGTATCAATTTGTCGATATGTCGAGATTATGTCATCGATATGCACCGATTTAACCGCTAGGGTTCGACGAAAAAATGGCACTACGAACAAGGGCATATTACCGAGAAACGTAGCGCTTCCCTTGCGCATCAAACTATATCCGGTGGTATCGAAAGGTCTCACCATTACACCCTATTACGTACGCCACTGATCGTGCCACGGGATCGTTGATCCACCACTCCTCTTCTTCGCACTCGTCCCCGATGATCGGAGTTGCCTCGCACTTTGCAGTTGCGCGGCGGTTGCTAAGAAGAGGAACAAGAGGAGGAAGAGGAGGAGGAGAGAAAAGAACCCCCCTTGGAGAGAAACCGCGGTATTCTGGCCCCGCGCAGTCAGGTTGTGGCTGCTCTCTCTTTAAAAACCGCACTATAATACATCGGTAGAATGGTGAGCGCGAGTGAGAGAACTGAGAAACGTTCAACAACTCGTGCAACAGACAGAGATTTCTAACGTCTCTTCTCATCTCGTACGGTCGTACGGTCGTACGGTCATACGGTTCGCTCGTTTCATACCTTTATCTTTACCTTTACCTTTACCTTTGCTCGCCGTTTTTCCCTTTCCCGTTTCTCGTGTTCCTCGTGTTCCTCGTGTGCGCGATCCACCTAGATCCACCCGAGATGGATGTTGCCGAAGATGGTATTAATTGGCGAGAAGCCCTCGCTCACTCGCTTA
>Ga0157363_1004025_pt1 | contig 13465 bp, 6 predicted proteins | sample AttsexASBM1_FD_111477 | JGI IMG/M metagenome (GOLD analysis project Ga0157363, IMG submission 111477) | Fungus gardens microbial communities from leaf cutter ant in Ribeirão Preto, State of São Paulo, Brazil - Atta sexdens ASBM1 | ecosystem: Host-associated > Fungi > Mycelium > Unclassified ...
TGATCAAAATGTAATTTATAGAATATCTTGTGAGAATTGTGATGTTAGTTACGTTGGACTAAAAGATAGTTAAAGACTAGACTGCACGAACATGTTTCAGATATTAATATAAGTTTAAAATCTTCATCAGTGATTTCTAACCACCGTATGGAGGAGAATCACAACTTTAAATGGGATAAAGTGGATATGTTAGATATAGAACCTTCATACAATAAAAGATTAATATCTGAAATTGTACATATTAAGAAACAGAAACATGGAATAAACAGATAAAACGGATTCTTTGCCCTAGTATTCTGTTTATATAATATATTCTCTTTTTCCCTCCTAATATCTTCCTTTTTTTTCCTCTTTATTGCCATTTTGAAGTGTTTTTCTTTCTCGACATTGCGTTATCCGATGTTATGGAAGTCAGATGTTCTTTACTTTTGCAAATTTGCTTCATTTAATAACTAATGTATTCTACCACTATGGATTACCACCTTTCTGCGTTCTCTCTCTCTTTTTTTTTTTTTAATGGACTCTCAGCACATTTAATATAACTGACAAGGTACATCATTTTATTATATATATTATTAATTTGTATGTGTCAAGTATTCTTTCTTTTGTTCACGATCACTTTCTAGAGTATTATTTTCTTACTACTTTGATTTCCGATATAATTGACTCGCAGCGCACTACACAAAATGAAGAATATTTTAGAATTATAACGAGTTTTGTAATATTATTATATATATATTTGTTTTATAGCGATGTTTGAATAAGTTTACCGCAACATTGAGAATAACTCGAGTGGAATCGAAACGTATGTTTTTCCTTTGTTATTATTTATTATATGAATTTTATGATCTAAATTTTTTTGCTACTGAAAATAAATAAATAATGAATAGGAAAAGATAACATACAGTAAGAAATAAAAAAAATCATAATAATTTGAAACGTGATATGCTTTCTTTCAACATTTTAGTGAAGTATCTCCGAGTTATTGTAAAAGATTAATCTTAAGAAGTATGTGCATGTCTCAACTTAACTTTTTCAATGTAATTGTGGCGATAACTTTTCTTTTTGAGATTTTATGTCCCATACTGAATCGAACTTTACGTTGAAATAGGTCGGTCATCTCGGTCAGATATAAAAGTTCGCGAGAGATTTTATGACGCCGCCCGATCTGAGACCAGCGACGGATAAACGAGCGGATAAACAGCGGCATGCTTGGCCGCTGAATAAATATTTGTCCATGCAAGGAATCATTCCAGCTATTCCTATCTTCAATTTCTAGTCTGAGCTCATATAGAAGTTGATTCAAGCGTGGACGAACAAAAACATTCCGCGCTTATATGACCGTTATATTAATCACTATCTCAACCTTCTTTCGTTATCTTTTGATTGGATGTGAGTCGGAGCTATTTGCATATCGCAGAAACTTAATTCAGAAAACTTCGTAATCTGCACTTTTATTACGTGTGTATTTTATTTCTGTGTAATTTGACTCTTTACAAAATTTGTGCTAAGAGAGGATAGAAAAATTTTCTAAGAATCTGCCGATAAAGGGAAAGCCGGTGAAACTGGGACGGGATGTGTATAGACAACTTTTAGCACATGAAACTCTCCTTAAATCTTGTTACGACGTGAAATGACGTAGAGTTTGCGAAAAATTGCTCCGGTGTCCTGCGTTCCATCTTCGATGTTCCTTCACGATCCTTTGTTGTATGGCATAGTTCCTGCCGCAAAAACTCAAAACTTTCCAAGAGCTTAATCTGGATATCTCTATCTTTCGCAGGTTTCTACAAGCTTCCGGAACCCATCTATATGGAATCCTGCCGCAGATTGCAGTATCGTCGGAAGAGTGATAGCATGAAGCGGAAAGTTCGGGAGAAGTTCCTCAATATCTGGTGAGTTAATTAAGATTGTATCATCTAAATTTATCTAAATTTATCTAAAACTGTACGTGACGCAAACTGTACGTTTCTCCTTCATTGTTATAGGATTCTCCTTTAATAAACGATAACTAAAATTCTTGCACACACGTATATAAATAAACTAACGTGTCAAACCTGACACGTCAATAAGAAAGCTTTAACAAAAATAAATTTCATATTTCCGCGATAAAATTGCACAAGGCGTCGTTGAGAACGCCGTTATCGCTGATAGCGAAAAAATTTCTTATCGACTTTTATCCACACTAAGCCAGCATGGATCTTTCATACCTTAATACCGATATTACGTGGGCAGGATCGCCAATGCGGGGCTTCCGCGGCATGTTCGATCGAAGTGCCAACAGGCTGGTTGTGTCGGACAAGCCATCAGCGACTGTAGTGCCGCGGCCGATGATTAAGCGGCTGCGATAATCCTATCCTATTAAGCAGCAATATGCCGCTGTTTCCAGTTACATTGTCATCCAATAGCGATCCGATCGACCCACCGTTCTCTACTCTGGGTGTAATGCGAGACCCCCCGCGTTCCCCAAGTCATTGTGATTAAACATCGATGTACGGCGCGTGCATTGATCGTCTATCGCGCATGCCATGCAGCTAAAAACGCGATCCAACTTCGAAGATTAATTAGCTAAGGTAAAAAGTAAATGTTATTTAACAAATATACAACGCGCTGGAGATTTCGCTGTTGTATGCAAGGTATTTCATCATTCGCGCCTATCTTTTTACTCTTGAACTTCTCCAACTGATTTACAATAGATCTGTATCTCAATATCGAAAAATCATACATTTTGTATTGATATCATGGCAGAAATACCTAAACAAATTTTAACGTTTTCCAATGAGAAAATCAAGTTGATGTAATATTAATGATTAATATTAATTATTCATTATTTAGTTTTTTGGTTAGCCGACAAATTTCAAAAGAGGAATTGTGATAATTAAATTAATAATTGATAATTAATTATTAATTTCTCATTAGAGCATTTCTAGGTAATACATATGTATATAATGTGTTAATATTTATTTGGAGCAATCGATTCATTTATTATAAAACGAATGAGAGATAGGAGATAAACAAGCCATAATAATGATAAAGCCATATTGCAATTGCTATTGAAATATCCTCTATTGAAGTTCCTAGTCAATAAAGCATCCATTGATGGCTTAATTTACCACGTTGAATGTCGGAGATCAAAGGATGCGGTGCGGAAATTAATTATGAAGCGATGTAGAAAGTATGGAGAATTTACGAGGGACAATTATCGGGAAATTAGGAATAAACAATTCGCTGGGAGTAAAATTAATCGATTTGCTGAAATATCAGCAAGATCGCTGAGAATAAAGTATTGATCAGTTCCCCTTTGAAGCAACGGTGAAGATAAACAATCAATCTCTCGACACATCGTAAAGTCTCATCACGCAAAACAGTCATGCGGCGCGTCCCTGAATACCTATCTCTATTCTATAGTTCTCCTAGTTTACGTTTTCTTTATTCAATATTATATACCTTTTTTTAATTAAAAATTTTTTAATTAAAAACGGATTTATACTTACGCGTCGTAATATCTTAAATATAATAGATAAAAGCGGCATGCAATGTGAAATACGTTTAATAAAATATAGATTGTGATATTAATCATGGCGACAAGGTATTTTAACGCATGAATTTTTATTGCGAAAGGTATGTGTGAAAGCTTTTTTAATTTCGCTAGCTTAAATGAAAGTGGCGCTATTCGGATTTTCATATTCGAAATCTTCTCGCACGTATTTGGCGGTATTTTCTTGCGCGTAGGATATATTACGCAGATGTTCAATATTGTGAATCAGTATTATCGAGGACATACACATCGCAAACAAGAATCGAAAGACGGATAGATAGTAAATGTTGATTGATTTGTGCTGATACAAGCGTGGACTGATGAAACCCCGATGATGGGCGAAGTTTGTGTCCACTTGCGAGAGCATTACTATTAACAGTTCGGCGACTAATAAATCTCAGATAAGGTTGACATATCGAGTTTGTGCTGTCTAAAACAGATGGTTCGTTAAGATGCATCTGCAATGCAAGTGATAGATATTTATCTCTAACAAATTGCGAAATTGGAATAAAAAATAAATTTATTTTGAAAAAACTGAACATGCACGAAAAAAATGGAAAAACAAAAACAAAAAGCTTTATAATAAATGTATTTTAAAAATACATTTTTATTACGTTTTTATTTCTAAAAGAATTACGTTAATTATTATAGAGAAAACGCAAACGTTAAAATTATTATTGTAAAATTATTATTGTAATTTTAAATTATTATTGTAAAATTATTACTGGAATATTGAAACATTATTGCAATTTCTCTATTTGTACTATAGATTTTGTAAAAAGAACATTATTAGAACAACAATTCTTTGAACATCAAATCATCTGGAAGATGTAAATTATTTTCCCATTCCACATAAAGAATATTTGACAATTCAATTGTACAGATACAACTTGGAAACGCAAAGTAACTTCAAAGTGTTTCGAACGTATGAATAGTTTATTATACGATGATCCAATGACAGATATAAAATAATTTAGTTTGCACACTCAGTGGTATAAAACTCATTGTTGACCGGACGTCGAAATACTACTACGAATTGATTCTATTATTAAAGCCGTATTATTAAATCTGTCAGACTTGATCTAACACAAGTTATATGTTGACATTGGCAATATCATATTAACATTGCGTCCGTCTGGTTTTATTTAACTAACAGAGAAGGGCACGTTCAGCGTAAACGTAAGAAAGATGGGAATAAAATATGTGCGTAAGTAACGACGCGGAATATGAGTCACGTTATTGCATTTCCTCTAGCTCGGATAACCGTAAAATGAAATGTATTACCTTAAAATTGAATCATACAATGTGCACGCGACTTTTCGATATTGGACGTGGATTTAGCGAAATAAGAGTTACGGATGCATAAACGTGCGTTTGAGTCGCTTTTTAACGAATACGTAATAAAATTCATATAACTTATAAAGCGTTAATGAATCTCAGAGAGAATTCCAATATTTTAATTTCGCGAGAATCGTAGTAGAAGCAATTGAATCGTTTATGGCTTATAAACTCGCAAATAATCGACGAACGCGTATTTTACATCTCCAATTACAAGTTACTTGTGCGAATGCGTTTCCCGAGAAATATCTGCATCTATTATTAATTTAATTAGAAAGTTTATTTCATTCTGCTTTTTTTCTCTGAATTCTTTTATTTAGCTTTGCTGGATATTTCCACTTATACAATATTTGATAATTATGTAATACTTAACAGAAATTAGCTACTTAATTATACAAATTGATTTTAATATATTGTATTTCTTCTCTCTTTACCTCTTTAAATTATATAATTTAAATTATAGAAATGTTTTTTGAGTATACAAATATTTTATTTAGAGAATTTCAATTTTCAGACTTAATTATTTTCTTAATTTAAATTTTGTTTTTTTAAATTTAATTTTTAACAAAATTACAGTTGCTTGAATTTTGAAGTTTGCAGCACTACGAATTTTGTTACACAACCTAATATTTATATTAATTTATATTTAGGAAATGTTAAATTGTGTTAAATAACATTTTCTATTAAATGTTATTTGACATTTAAGTTTTCACATAAATAGCATTAATGGCCATTACACGCTCGAGCTAGATTTTGCGATTGTGAAAGAGACAAGAAGTGGATTACATACAATGAGAATATAATTCATTTTGCGTCATGATAAAAACCTTACAAGATGATTGGTCACATTATGTTATCAGATTTTTTTATTTCGCCTCTATTGATATACTTATTTCCGCGTAATTCTTAGCGTAAAATTAGAGAATTAATGACCTTGCTCGATTTTCTCCTCGCTAATAAAACCTCGTTTCTCTGGGCATCGTGTATCTCTCCGGTTATATTTTTATCATATTTCGAATTCCAAAAATATAATTTATTGAGTCTGCCCATCCACGTGTCCGTCATAACACTGCGGAGTTAAAAATTGCACGGAAACAGCGCTGTCTTCGCGCATCTGATTTCCTGTAAACAAAAGCAAAGAAAATGAAAGACGCTGATGCGTTAGTTCGCATTACGCAAATAGGAAGTTTCCCGGCATAATTTCCGCGAATCTCATAGGTGGGATGCGCGACTCTGGTAAAGCGTGACGAGGTGCAGGGCGAGCCTCGGGTGCTTAAAATAGGGAACATACGCGGCCGTATCGGGATGCCTCGGAATGCGGCTGTTACCTACTATAAGTCGTGCGTCTTGCATCCACAACCACGCCTTTTGCATCCTCTTCGTCTGGTTTGTGTGGGTCGACTTATTCCGCGCCCGGCGAAATATGCGATCTCGCCGTCACGTATCGAATATCAAAACGTATCGCGCTTGTGCGCGGCAATGTGATTTCTCCGTGAAGACGGAGAATAAAACGAAGCGAATAAAGTACGACGGACTCGCAGATCGCCATTACTTTAAAATCTTCAAGGTGGCGATGAACGATAAGTAATTGGAGAACTTATTGTTAGATTCTCATTTATTTCGAAAAATTTATTTGCAAGTAATCGAAACTTATTTTTAATTAATTGGCTTTTAATTGTTGAAATTAAACATTTTTTTCTTTTTTTTCTCATATTTTTGGGATTAAATGTACAAGATAATGAATGAGATTTTTATTTTATTTGTTATAAAATCTATTACAATTTATAATACGAATGTAGGAATGTAGGATTGTGAAAAAGAATTTCAATAAGTTTTCCAAGCTTTCGAGTGATGGGAAATCTTATTTAATACGTTTTTGCACTCAATTGCAATAGCTTACCCGAAAATTCGTAACACAGCAGAAATAACACGTCGTATTTGGGACGATGAGAATTCGGGTCGAGGAATTTTCATCCAACAACAGTCAGGCGAATAATTTTATCTGCTTATTCGTATCTCTCTTAACTGTTAGTTCAGATACAGTTTATTTTGCATTGCGCATCTCTCATTTTACCGTTTATCTTCAAATTTTATACGATATTTTTCATTTATTGCGATTTACAATCAAATATTTGTTGAGAACAGAGATACAAGTTTATCGCGTGATGCGTGCGGTGAGATTATTGATTTCGGTCCCAGATACATCGGGTAATCCCGGAGTTGATGAATATACGAATGTATGTTTGCGGGATTTCGCAAACGCCATTTTATGTCTCGACAGCGGCGATGCAGAAACTTTGCTTCGCGGACTTAAATGCCTACCTGCAGGCGAAGACAATCCATGGCGTTTAATTAAACGAACGTTGGAACGTCAATCCGTTGGATGGAGTTAAGTCTACTACTTGCAAGTAGATAATTAATTACCGATTTCATTTGATTGCAACACGATCGCGTGTTTGCAAGTCTCGATATATAATATAGGATATACATCGTTCCTAAATTGTTTATTCCACATTGAGTGCGTTGCAGAAGTATCGATTTGTTTCATGTTATGAGAAATTTCACTGACTATCCGCAAATACATTGAGAGAAATGAGTTTGATATTTGTGACTACAATTGTACAAATAATAAAAAAATTATGGTTGAAAGCTTCCTTTTTATAATTATTACTGCTGTTAGTAATAATAATTATATATATTTATTTTCTACCAAAATAATATATAATTGGCACAAAAAATGACGGTAAATTATAGTTATATGTATTATGATAATTGCAATTTTTTTTCCTCAATATGCTTGTTCATATATTTCTCTCAACTTTTTATGAATATGAAAGCGATTTTCTAGTTTCCGATTAATTTCGGTCGATATTATTTTAGCAGGAATTTGATAACCTTAGTTACTTAATGGTCCAATTGTTCTTCGTTAAATATCTTGAAATTTGTTTTCTAAATGAAGCTTATTACTGCGAAGCATTAAATTGCAGATATCCCGACCATATTACATGAGTAATCAAGCTATTGTATTACACTCGTGGTATTATAACAACAATTGTTGTACATTCGTGTAAAATTACTGTACGTATTCTATTAACGGATCGTATTAGCCAAATTGGAAGAGTTACTAATTAACAAATTGCACCGCGCAAATTATGCCTGCAGACACAAATATTGGGTAATTTGTACCTTTTTGCAAAATACGTATCTGAATACAAGAATATACATGCATCACGATCTGTAATGAAAATTTTGATTCATCAAATGAAGCAGGAGAGAAAATAGACCTGCCAATAAAGCGAAGATCAAAGATGATACTTCGACCTTTACCGCCCTGACGTCAAGGTTTCTTTCTCGCACATACAAGGCAGAATGTCGTACATGTGAGAAATGTCCTTTACGTCGCTCGTCCGTCCATCAAAATGTCTCGTCGAGCTGACTTGCCCGAGGATGCGTTTGCAAACGCAATTAAACGCGAACGTGCTCGCGTAGCGAGTAACTATCGCCTCGCATAGGACTCTACTCAACTTTCCACACCGTTGCGATCGTGCCAGATTGCGAATCGATATAGCGATATCGCATTGAAATGAGAAGCGTCATTCTATGAACTTGGAGCCGATATCTCATCAGTAAATTCGATCGTGCAAGATATTGCGGCGGTAATTGTAGTTCACTGAAATGTTTCTCAAGTTATTTTCAAGAAGGCAACGTATTATGAGGAAAGAATGTTTTTCACGTTTTTTTAGTAAAAAGAATTCATTCTAGATAGCTAATTTAAGCGTAAAAAATAAAATGATTAATAATTTAGAAACTACTTATTCTTACTATTATTACTTTTGGGAACTTTTTATTATTTCAGTATCATTTTACTTACATTTTTTCTTTGTAATAAAAACAAGGATGAAAAAGAATTATAAAAAAAGAAAATTGTATAAGAAACGGCTATGTATATTTTGAATGCACTGTCACAACAGCTTTAGCTGAGATAAATTTGTAACGCGTTTTCAAATATTATATTTCTCCACATATTTGTGAACGAATAATTTTTTACTGATAACACTGACACAATATTTTTTAGAAAAAAAAAAAAAAAACGTTTCTCTAAGAATTGCCTCAATGAAATCAATTGTTCAGTTATGTAAAATCCAGATTTTTTTATACAGTATTTATTATATTGTTGACGTAACACGATAAATAAAATCGTGTGTGTTTTTGAAACACCTTAATACGCGCGTGTGATTCCACGTACTACATTAATACGGGACAAACCGGGCGCTATAAAGAGAGACCCTGAGGAACTTTAACCTTCCACCCTCGAGGGCTTTGGAGCATTTTATGAAGCACGTCGTACGTTTAAAGCTGCGTGACATGCAGCTCGATCAAGAAAATCACGAGGCTTTTTTAATACTTTCAGCGCATCTCCGCTGTAGTTGTCTTTCACATAAAGAGCGGAAGAATATGATATTTAAGAAGATCGATATTCAACAATATCAATCCTCTGTAACAGACTTCATGCAAAGTCTTTATCTGTTCGTTTCTATCGACAGCTTCAAGGCTTGATTGTCTTTATCAATTCTCACCATGTCTCTCAGGAAGGTGACACAGTGTGTATCATGAATTTATGTATAATTTTTCAAGCTTGCCTTACAATTGCGAGAAAATTTTCTATCTTCCGATACTAGAATAGAGTAATTTTTGTACTTGTTCTGCGCGCGACTACTAAATCAGCGAGATTGAATACGCGTTTAATATGCGACATGAGAAATTAAAAAAAAAATGTTCGGCGAAACAATTACGCGACGGAGTATCTTTTGCATATGCATCGCATATATATGCCTTTTGTCGTATTTGCAACGTAATTTGCTCCTTTATATTCATAGGGTGTATAGCGTGACGCAAGTGAAGCGATAAACTTGTGGTTCATTTGACTCGGAGGGCTTTAAAACATCCCGCCCGAAGAGCTGTTATACGACTGAGATTCATTTGCATACGCGGCATGTAATCTGATTATCGACTGACTAGGATGTTCGGGGGAATCAATATCAATATGAATATAATTCGGCAACGAGCGCGAATGGAGCGTAGCAGGTAATGCAGTAAACCTTTAAATGCCATTATGATTTCGCGTCGCGCAAATGTACCGTGCGTTGTAAATTTTCATTCAGCAACTTTCAGGGATATTTCACGTCGCACAAAGTATAACAACATGATTATAGTTGACGTGGACACGTTAAACTTTGCCACTAATTAAACTTCCGTAATTCATCATCGGTCGAGGAGAAAGTTCTCGGAGAAAAATCAACAAATGAGTTATGAGCAGGGACCATAGATTTCCGAAGGAGATTTCCCAAAGTTTTCCTTCTCTCTCGAAGCCACGAAGTTATTTTGGCGGCTTAAGATGCCCAATCCTATTTCGCCTCCAAGTACATTCTTATGCAGATTCGAAGCAAGAGAGCTTGATCGTATTAATTCTCTGAATACTTATCTCAAGTAGCACAAGTACTTTATAATTTCATTAATATTGTCCCATTTTCACATCATAGTAAATTTTATTTTATAATTTTAAGAAATACTGCGTCATAAATTATTAATGACGCATTGTGCAAAATTTTCGCATACACACACACACACGCACGCACGCACGCACGCACGCACGCACGCACGCACGCACGCACGCACGCACACACGCACACACACACACACATATATATAGAATGTTCCGGAAGTTTTAGTACAGCCATTGTAAAAAATAAGTGAAAAAAATGTAGAATAACATTTTCTCATATGAAACTTCATTTTCAGGAAAATAGACTTTAAATATTCTATGTATGTGTGTTTTGACTTTTAATAGATCTCTCTGTAGACTACCACCTCTGTTCATGTTTGTGTTTACCAACATGTTTGTGTCGGGTAATCGAGAATATACAGGAGAGAATAAAATAGGATATTCACGCATGATGAATTTTATTACTTTATAAATTATTGAAAATGTTGAGAATAAAGCCTCAAATTTTATTTCATATTTTCAACTTATATTTATATGATATTTAAATTACCTGCTTTCCCACGATTTCCGAAACATTCTCTATGCTTGTTTTCATACATGTTATTGAATGTTATTTAATTTGATTTTATTTTTAATTCTTAATAATTTTTTGTCATATCAAGAGACACTGTATAAAACGAAAAAAAAATGTAATGTTCAGCGTGATATAAAAATTTCATTATATTTCAGTCCATTAATTGTATTATACACTTATCACCATTGGCATGACAAATCAAATCAAATCTGATCAATCAACATCCTAAGTTGGATCTTGATTTCCCTGTTTCCTTAAAAAGGTATTATATATTTTTAATTTCTATATGGAAGCGAATTAATATCATAATTCACTGTCGAATCCTCCCAGAAAGTAAAGCTGCATATATTTGTAGAGAATTTTTTTATAAGCAGATATATGGGACTTACTGATTTCGAATAGTTAAGGCAATCTCTGGCACAGATATTCTCTGTAGTTGGCCATTGCCTTTCGGGTGATAAAATAAAAATTTAATGTTTTTAGCCAAATTTAAACCCGAGATTTTAGCACAGAGAGTAGACACGCAACTCTACGGCCTCTGCGCCATGATTGTCACATTAATTATATTATTAAGAATGTTTCAATTCAATCGGCATACAATGTAAATATTTATTGACATGACTATAACACTTAATCTACGCTTTTTTTATAGAAAATTATCAGGGATAGATATTCTTTCTTTATGTGGAAAAGATCAATGATAAAGTGAATAATGTGTTTAGAAATATTTTCTCCGATTGTTTCTGTCTCCGATGGCAGTCACGCAGGTCGCATCGACATGCAAATCGTGTCATTTAGGTGGCATCGCGGCAAGATGCGTTTCTGTTCCTTCGAAGCGTTTTATACTCACGGCGATTCGGTACGGTGCATTAAGCCGGGCTGCCGTTTACTGCAATTTACCAGCGATTCTTCGCAAACGATTATGGTTGCGGCGAGGAGAAGTTGAAGCGTTTCCGGACGAAGCTTCCTCATCGAGGCGAGGCTATAAACGCCATGTGCCATAATCGTTTCCCTTCTTCCGGCTTGTCCCCGTTTAATCTTTCTATGTCACAAGTTTCTATTCTTATGGATATTCGGAAAAACCAGTTACGCGAGTGATGACCTCGATCGTCGAGATTATCTTCCTCGAAAATATATGGGAAATCTGTTTCACATGTTTCATTAAGAAATCATATTTCTCTCTGGTTAAGCGTGTCACAGTTGTCGATTTACTCTATAATATTTTAATCTCAAAGAATTATATTTACTTTTATTATGTATGTATTTTAGACAAGTAAAATTAATACCAAACAATATTATGTTTTATCGATAATGATTATACAAAAAATTATGCGAAAAAAATTATGCACAAAAGATTCTTGTACAATATACCATAGTAATAAATGCAATAATAATGTATTCTTGATAAATATCACAGTAAAATTCGAACTCTGATTTTGCAATAATAACAAATTAAAACAAAGTAATGTGCTGTCCAAAGAATTGTACGTGCCAAGGAAGAACTGTACGTGTCAAGGAAGAAATGCGAGAATGCCGACACATTGAAAATAAATAAAAGAGTGCGGTCTACTTGAGAAAATATCGGAGATGCTATGCACACATAGCATCTCCATTCACCCGCGGATTCCGTTCGCTTCCGTTCACCGTGACGAGCCCTCCGACGGTGGTTAGTTGGCCTCTGTCGTGTTACCGCGAAATGCTATTAAGTTACTATTATCTAGGTAATAAGGCCCGTCACGATTTAGGGCGTGTATAATGGGGAGCGCATCACAAAGCGCGCATTATCACGCGTACCATGATTCCACTAAATAGCTAAATACGGATTGCCAATTAGCGGTCGTCAGCAAATAAGCTGTCTGCACAGATGCTGTCTGTAAAGATCCTTCGTTCAAGTCCGTTTCCCGCGGCTCCAGTTGTCTTCTGCGATTGAAAGAAGACGCTTCTGGAGCATCTTCTGTTTATGCCATCCATCTTTTGTCAAAGGCTTTATTTCAAAGTAATGATTTTTTGTGTTGACTTTTTATTATCTACTTCATTGAAATGAGAATTTTTTTTTTTTAGATACTGTCTTTTAGCTATCTATCATTCAAAGATCAATACAATAAAAGAAAATATTCAAGCATTAATTACGATATTACACAATCACATTACATGTTATACAATCATTATTGTGCAGTTTTATATGTATGGTGAATTAAACGCGTTTCTATAAAATAAGAAGCTTGTAAACATCCGAATAAGTAAAGAAAATAGGAGATGATTAGAAAAGATATAAGAAACTACAAAAAGCTCCTACAATTTATTAATTATGATAAATGTAAATGGAATAAGCTTATGCAATCCACTAACTACGATAAATGCAAATGGAATAAAGACTAAGCGTAATAAAGTGTAATTTAAAATAAAAAGATGAAAGAATTATAATCAATTTGTTGTCCTTTTAACTTTCTCTTTTGAAAAATATTACAACTAAACATCATTCATTGAGCGAGAGATACAATGTGTAATTATATAA
>Ga0157363_1004026_pt1 | contig 13465 bp, 9 predicted proteins | sample AttsexASBM1_FD_111477 | JGI IMG/M metagenome (GOLD analysis project Ga0157363, IMG submission 111477) | Fungus gardens microbial communities from leaf cutter ant in Ribeirão Preto, State of São Paulo, Brazil - Atta sexdens ASBM1 | ecosystem: Host-associated > Fungi > Mycelium > Unclassified ...
CAGATTTTTGACGTATAATTTCAAATCGACAACTACTCATTGATTTCTATCCTGGAAATAACGCGCGTTTGAACAAAAATTCCAATTCAATTCCATTATTCTCTACGTTCGAGAAACGCATTCATTTGTTTATATTCTTACTACTTGTGCAATCGTCAAGCATTGATATCTGACTTGTTTTATATGATATTTTTCTCATGAACCTATCGCGATACTTTGCGAAAGAAGATAAGTTAGGTATATTCTTATAAGGTTTAAGTTAAATTGGAGCTCTTACCTCGAGGTGTTATCATCAGCGCCAACAACGACAAAAGTTGTTCATCGAAATGGGATTACTTTTTTATTAAAGGACCGCATGATACGCATTTAAGATTCACAGCATATAGCAAAAATTAAGTCCATCTTTTTCCATGTTATGTTTATATAAAACTTTAAATATACTCCTCTTTCTCTCTCAATTCTCTCAATCATATGAAAATGCATAGTTGTGTTTTTACGCCCATTTTTTTCACATGTAAAACATTTTTATTATTTAAGTTATGTTTAGAAGACATTAAAAACATATTATTGCAATCTTGACGTATTAACTAAAATTATGTGAAAAATAATTTCTATATTTTAGTATTTAATATGTATATTTTAATGTTTTATAATATGATTAAATTATTATTTAATATAATTCTCTATTTCTTTTCAATAATTATTTTATTAAAATAATAATGGAGAAATTGAAATTGAAATTGAAGCTCTTCGATAAAAATTTTTATAAGAGAAAAAGAAATAATAAAAGAACTATTGCCAGAAGGCAATATTGGTGCGTAAACATTTATATCATGTATATTATGTATATAATTGTTTGTGTAATATTTTCATTTTGCTTCTATAATGATCGAAGAGATAATGGAAAATCGCAAAAAAGATCGAACATTTTAACACAAATATTTGCCCATCTATGTCCTGACGCTTTTTTCTCGTATAATAGAACAGATCGTTAGCAGACTGATAGTTAAGGCCACGTGCCACAATATGTTTTGTTTTCTTTATTGGCCTCTTCTATCATGCAATCATCAATACCAATATTTAAGTAATAATAATGCCATTAAAATGCCATTCATATAATTAGAAAATTCTTTTTATACTGACTTCGATTCGAGACTGATATAGCAGAGTGTGATTTGGGATCTGCATATTCTGAGAAATAAATTCGTTCGATTTTGGAATACCAAAAACTGAATTCTCAAAAAAATTCGCAATCGTCTCGAGTCATCCCTTTGCAACGCGCTCGCAACCAAGCCAGTGAGCGAGATTTATAGACGCGTGGAAGGGATATCGATCGCGTAGGCCCATCGTGTATTGTTAGTAATTGGAACATTTATGAGCCAATCAATCACTTCTGCTGTTGCAGTCCCCCCTATGCTCTGGATACCGCACCAATTGGTCGGCGCACCCCTGGGTTACTCCGTTATTCTGGAATGTTATACCGAGGCTCATCCGACTTCTTTGAATTACTGGGCAAGGGAAGACGGCCTAATGATTCACGAGAGCAGTAAATACAAGACTGTGTCGTTACCCGATAAGCCATCTTACAAGACGCATATGATGCTCACGATAAACGATATACAGGTGAGTGGAAGCATGCATCGATGATTAACAATTCCGTTTGATTCTCAAATGAAGCTCATTCAAAAATTTTCAAAAAATTCCTCGTATTTTCAGCCATAGAGAAACGATTTACGAAAAAAGACAAAAAACAGATTTTTTTTTAATTGAATGAGGCTTTATCATTAATGATATAAATCATTAATGGTATAAAAATATCTTCATCTCTTTCAATACGTTATACGAAAAAAAAATTAAGCGCTATTTTTTTTGTGTTGTTGTTTGTGTGTATGTTTAATAATTTGTGTGTGTTGTATGTTTAATGAATTAGAATTTGCATGTTAAAATGCAACATAATTGCTATTAAAAAAGAAACACATCACTTAATTATGTACAACGCGTTAAAATTCACGATTGGGTAATAGTAGCATATCGTAAATTACGATCGTTGCACACTGGCGATGAACGCGACAGACGATGAGTGTAATAAAGCACTCGTCTAGAGTAGTCTGCGTACAAAATAAAAATACACAATATACGGTTTTATATACGACATTATATACGGTTAAAGATATCACGATAATTTATTATTATTCAATAATAATGATATTAACATTAACAATTTAGAAGACGTGATTTTCATTTATTAATATAGTCAAATAAATAATTCAAGAAGCATCACTTTTTGTAATAATTCTTTTTGTTTTCTTTTTCAAATGTTTTGTGCGCGTAGCGCAATTCAAAATTTAGAAGAATAATAAAGATCTCTGAACTATCCGATTACGTAGTTATTTATTGATTCATTTATTATACTGTGCATCGATAAAGAATTATAAAGTGAATAATGATGACTACAGTAGATGACTACAGTAGATGAGAAAATAAAACGAATACACAAAATAAGGCATCAGCAGAAACTGCTGCTCTAATGTCTATTAGAAAAGAAAGAGCAATGAGTTTACAAAAGCAATGAAAATGAAACAAGAACAATTTGATAACAGATTCGTTAATGCTTTCTTCTTCGATTAAAAAAATACTTCGCATAATTCTATTTTTTATTAATTATAAAAAAATAAATTTAACAAAGCTATGATTATTCAGAATGATAAAGTTTCATTTTAAAAATTTAAGTTGATAATTAATAAGAAATATTTTATTATATTTACTCCATTAAAATTTCTATGCATTTTAGAGAATAATTTGCTCGCGCCGGTTTACTTTCAGAGAGAAGACTACGGTAGCTACAAGTGTATCGCCAAGAATCCACGTGGAGAAACCGACGGGACGATTCGTCTGTACAGTAAGTGTCTCGTTTTGCCTGCATGTGCCTCGAGCCATCCCTTCAGTACCGTTTACCAAGGTAATGACGGTTCGTTGCGAGCTGTTTGGCGCGTTTATGTCGTGCTGTCATTTCCCGGTTGTTTACGAAGTCGACGAAGACGGTCGGTTCTCAACGAACTACGTAATTTCTACAGCACATCCGTTGACGGATACCGTGGTTTCTTCGGGCAACGCGCGTTCAGTACGGTTTGACACGGTTAAATTCCACGACGAACGCGCGCGCGTCACGCGATCTTCCTTCTAGACAAATATACCGACGTTAATTACCTTTACCTAATATTTGCCAACAGATCGCGATTTGCAGTGGCACTTTCCTTGAATTAAATCGCAACATTAGTTGGCTACAGTTTAACGCGACTATGTAAATACAAAAAAACAATTCTATGTATTACCGTTTATTCTTGACTGGATCTCAATATTCCCACATTTTTAATATGACGCGTGTACTTTTTTCCCATTTTTTTTTTTTTCGATTCGTTAGTCCTCCCGTTATACGTTACCTTCGTTGTGTGCGAGGTGAGGGAATAAAATGCATACAATCAAGGATTTCATCTGTGGCTTACAGCTATGATAAAATTGGAGATATGGATGAAATATGGAGACGATCGTTCGCATGTACGTATCTCGTGAAAAAGAGTATGAATTGGGACATGTAGAATCGAGCAAATAGAATCGATGGCGCTTACGAAAACGAATGCGGGATCACTCCATTAGTATGGATCGGTTTTTCGCATTAGCAATATTCAAATGAAGCGAACATTTAGCATAAAAGACTACGGATAAGAGAGAAAGTGGTGAAATGTAAACCTTTCGAGTTCGATGGAAAACGATTGTTTGATATATATGAGGTGTTTGATACATTTTTTCTTTCTTGCCATCGGTACGAATCTCTGCAAGTAAAATTAATAAACTAGAATTTTTTGGGATATTTGAATTATTTATACATAAGAAGACACGCGAGAAATTGATATTTTTAAAAATAGATGTTGCATCATATATTTTCTAGATATTTCTTAATTAATTGCACACCTAAAAATATTGTTGTTTTAACCAAAACACTCTGCTTCTATTAAAATTGTAATTGATATTACTTTTAAGCATAGCTGTGTAAAAGTGGATAGTCGCAAAATTCGCGCGTGCCATGCATACTATCCATGTTGTGGCAACGACAAAATTAAAATTTTTCGAAAGTTTTTTTAACTTTGCAGATAAATTTTTCCTTGTTTTAAATGAAAAAAAAAATCATTCTTTTTTTTATTTACTGCAACAAAATTAACTACGATCATGGTAAATTATTGAGAAAAGCATTTTCACGACGGAATATCCTATTCCAATCGGATGACTCGTTGGACTATTGGCGTAGCGCTAATGCTGAATTATTGGTATCCCCGAAAGGGATGCAGGATTAACCGCCTACTAAGAGTCATGTCTCGCAAATGTGTTGTATATCGTTATATATTCTGCTTAAGACACGTAATTGCAACGTTTAAAATTAGAAATATTATCTCGCATCTACGATTGCTTGCATAAACGATTTTTATGATGCATTTATTAACTTTATATCGATGTATATAGCAAAATGTGATAAATTTGAAGCGAAAGAAATTTAATAAATATATCTTCAATAATGAAATCTTAAAGTATTTCAAGATTAATAAATTAATCTTGAAATTTTATAAATTACTCTTTTAACGAAGATCAATATTCTTATCTTATGCAGAGAGACAAACAACAAATAACGAGAGGTACGCCCTTTTTCCGTCCATTTAAAATTGTCGATTTAGAATCGACTGTGACCATCCCATTGTTCCGTTTACGAGCAGGAGGATGAGAATACGAGGAAAAAGTCAGACCAGGAAGGAATTCGAATTTCTCGGAGCTTCTCCAAAGAGGAAGCGGAGAAATAACTTCGAAAAGGTCCCGCGAAGGCTTGGTGGAGATGCACGACGGTCCAGAGGAAAGAAGCAAACAAACCTACTTCAGTACAGTCAGTAACAACCGGCGGAAGTAACGGAGCCCTTCGCGTTCCTTGAAGAAGGTCGAGGCTCGAAATTAAGTAGCGGCAGTTAGAGATATGTCAGACGAGTTTTATTAAGCGGCATAAAAAAAGAGATTTGTAGACTGACTGAAGGAAACGAGTGGAAGCTAGAGGAAAGGAGGGAGAAGAAGGATACCTTACTTCGTGGGGTAAGTCGTCCCGCGAAGCGAAGACGATTCCTCGGTTGCGGAACTCGTCTACAGCAGCATTAAAGAATAGGGGAAACAGACAAGGGACCAAGATATGAATTTATTATTAAGAACCGCCTAAGGGGCAAAGTATCCCTGTTTCTTGATATCCAAGCGCATTTTGTACTTGCGTCTTACTTCGTCTTTACCCTCCTTGAGGCCCCTTTTTTCCTTTGCGACAGAGATCTGTTCTTCTCTTTTCTGTCCCACTTGAAAAAGCTCAAATTTCCTGGCTAATTTATTTCGCAGTCGAGTCAAACTGCTATTTGTAGCGGCGTTGAGGTGTGGGCTTAGCACGCAAAATGATGGGTAGAACGAGGAGCAAAACTTACGGCGTTCACTTGGATAGTAACAATATCGTATTCATTCGACTCCTCCTTCGTCTCCCTCTACCGTATACTCTCCCCTTGTGATTTCCTTAACCCGAGCGTCGTATACATAATGCAACGTCCACCCCTGCCGCATCCACCAGTTCAACCGCTCTGTGTCGCTGCTAAGACGCGGATTTAATAAACGGCTGTTACGCGGCTGCTTTGTCGGCGTCCATAATGTCATTTTTCACTCCCCTTAATTCGGACATACTTGCTTATGCATGGAACATTATCCCTTAACATGGCATCTGTCATCTGGCATCAAGAAAAAAATGTAACACTAAATTAGTGTAAATATCGTAATACTTAAATAGATAACGTTGCAACATTTTTTTGAGTCAGTTAACAGTTATCACTTTTTGTTATTTCATGAAATCACTGTCTTACTTTAAAAGTGATTCAATTTAAAAATTACACTCTAAATTTCTTGCAGTGAAATTTAGAGAGTAAAATCATGCAATCATCCTTGAAAAAAAGTTAAAATGTTTCTTGAAAAAGAATGACAATTTTCATGAGATTTCACTCCTGAAGTGAAAATTCACTCTAAAAAGAGTGCAAAATGGCATTCTTTTTGAGATTTCATTGTAAGAAATTTAGAATGTAAGTTTTCTCAGAAAAGAGAAAAAATTATTTTTCAACTTAACAAAAAATTATTGATTAATCAAATTATTTTGACAAAAAATATATATTCTTAATCAGAAGCATATCCATTTTTTCAAAAGAATTCATTTTTGTTATTTCACAATTCTCAAAAAATTATTTATTGACTAAAAAATTATAACTATTTTTATGAAGTTAAATTCATTCACTTTTGATAATTGATGTGATATTTACTTTCATGGTAAATATCTCGAAAATTATATTTTTTTTTAGTCGTTTTACTTTTGAAGGTTAGGAAGCAATATATTAAATAATAAATTATTTTTCTCTTTATATGAGCTTAAAATATGTTGCAACATTATATTTTATTTATCACAATTATTTGATTTCTATCAAAAGTCAATTAAATTAATTAATCAATGTATATATGTATGAAATTTGATTTTATCATCACTTTATTAGTTTATCTTTTTTTTGATGAGGTATATATCATTTTAGCGATTGATGTGTACATTCCCAAAGCTGTATTTTTACATCTGACAAATTTTTGATATCATAAAACATTTTCGAAAGATAATTATAATGCGACTCGCGACAGTAAAAATCCCTTAACGCTTAACAAGCTCTTGATGAAATTCTTGCAAACGGAAAACTTTTCGTTGTACTCAAATTCCTTCTGCAAATCCATACTGAGTTGTCGGACTTTGAAAACTTTCGCGGTCGCGTGGTATCGTGGCTCGTAAAGTTCTACGAGCTTTTCATTTGGATTTGAGAATTTCACTAACGAATTCTTCAGCGTAAGATGCAAACGAAGTCGTGGCCCAGCGTGACTTTGATAAATTTGTTGTGAAACTCTTTCTGCACATGCATTCCGGACGCTGCTAACGCAGCGGCACTTAGCAATTTTGTCGTCGGAGTTGCACGGAGGAACGAATTTCACCGAAAATCTCGTTTAGATTTTGAAACGTTGCCGGCAAGCATTTTCTCGCTGATATTCACGCAGATAGTATCTCTAGAAGTTATATTCTTAACTTATCTGAGGGGTGTCCTCCAAAGAAATATTCATTTCTAGATTTTCAGCTACATTGATATTCCTATTTCTTGAATAATTTTGGAATAACATGAATATATCATGAATTGCATCTCATGAGAACGTAACTATCTTATTATTGTCAATCATGCAATTACTATGACATTATTGCAATTAAATGCTTTTAGAGATTTTCAGTAAGACATATATAGTATTTGAACTATTGTTATTTATGTATACATTTTTATAACAAGTCCATGAAAAAAGTTAAAATAAAAACAAAATTTAAAATTTTTTAATAGAACAATTTTTTAACAATTATAATGCTACTTGCTTACACTCTCACAAAAAAGTGACACAAAAATTCAAATTGTTCAAGAAAGAAGAAAGAAAAAAACTTGCATATTTAAAAATTAATTATTTATTACATTTTAATATTAAACATAACTTAATTTAGAGTTAATCAAATTGCTTGTTTCAAGTTCTCTAGAATAAGTAATGCAGATATTAATATTTATATATTGTTATCGCCTAAAAATTATTCCTATTTTAATTTCTTATATTTCTTGAAAAGTATTTGAAACCAACTATATTACTTTTCAAAGCTGATGTATTTAAAACACAATCCGTATATAATAATAATAAAAAATTCGAAAAATTGTAAGGTCGTGTCATTCTTCTTGTGGAGATGCGATGTATAGCATTCTACTTATAATATTAAACCTATATTGATATTTGTTTCATATAATAAGTTTTGTTCATTGATTTATCATTTATAATAAAAGGTGATAGTAACACAAAATCTTGAAATTATATCGTCATCTATATAGATTTAAAAACTACAATTTTCCTCTCTGTAAAATGTCTTGCAGTATAATTTACAATAGAAATCACGTGAGATTTCACGTTGAAGAACTCGCCATTGAATTCTTCATCTCGAAAGGCGAGCGAACATAACTGTTTGCTCCGTGGACACTTTTGGACGGTGCGATATCACGAAGTTCTCTATTACCTCGGCCGCTTAATTATGAATTGATCTTCTGCAAACTCGGCAGACACGAAATGGGACCCACCGATGGCACACCTTTCTATAACTTCGTCAACGCATGGAGGCGTAAAAATTTTGTACCGAGTTGTATGGAGACCGCTGTCTACCTTCGGGGCATGAGTTCGTACCGCACGGCCGGAACTTTAACGTGGAAAGCCTCGGGGTCGCTTCGAAACTTTTGTCCTCCTCGTTGAATCGCGATTCTTAGTAACCCCCGATTCAATAAATTATTTATGATGCAATGGAGCAATTTTACACCCCCGTTTACTATACTTAAGGTACGAAACTGCGTTGCTCCAGTAACGCTGTAGTATCGTAACTTTGTCGATATTCTTTCCATCAACACTAATATGTTGATATGTGCATGCGTTTTTTTCTTTCTTATCAGAAAAACATTTAGTAAATTTAAAAAGGACGTTTAATGAAACATAATCCATCATTTCACAGAGTTTGTAGAGTCAAAATTTTTCGAGATCTATAAATTGAACTTTAAAAAACGCATTAAAAGAGATACGCATTAAAAATAATCTGTATTCCGAAATGCGGAGATAATGATTACAAAAGAAATGTTTCGCGCGTGCAACGGTGTGATATACATCGTGTAACCTAAATGACTTCATTTACGCAAGAGATTAGGACAGAAAAATAATTTCACGTTATCATATCGCACTGATGTTGCATAATCGGAATAATGTGCATTGTTGTTGCGGTAGGTATGGCGCATTTTCTCTAGCTGTGTGCTCTGAAAATTGAGAGTCTATTTTTAATGGGTGCATTTCTCTGTATGTGAAATAATTATGGACAGCGACCTTGTTATCTAAATTCGTTACATGTGCTTCATTTTGATTGCAGAATAAAAAAAAAGATAATCACGCGCTTACGACATAGCTTTCAAACTCTATAGATATAAATTGTCACTCACAACAAAGAGAGGCTTTGCTCGTAAAACTAAATCAAAATCTATTAGTGCGTCTCGAACTGATTTTCCACATTCCCGGAGTGATTATGAATATTCATAAGCAACTTTGTGACGTATTTTTGAAAATGAGAAGATCTTAGAGCGCCGGTGAAGAGATAATTAACTTCACGCCTCGATGCCAGCTTGACGGAAAGAGTTGCCGTTTCCCAACACATTTTTGTCTCTTTACTGTGCAAATTTCACGTGGCGTATTTTTAATGGTCGCACGGTTGAATTAATTGCGGAGTAGCGGACACTGCTTCGTTACTTCCTGAAAGGTAAATTCGTTAAATGTCTCGTTCTCTCGCCATACACGCGGACAATATGCGTGCACATATTTGCGTATGTATGAGCGTGGAAGCGGGCGACAAGTACTTTTTATGAGAGACCGTTCCAGATTTACCGTCGTGCAAACTCGCCGCGAAAATAGGTCAGCGGAAAAATCGGCGGGGAATATCTTTGGGAAACAACAATTGCCTTGAATGTATCAATATGTATTTAGTTGTGTTTGATGTATATTTTTCTTTTTGTTAAGCTATCATTGTTTCTGATATCTGGACTGCATATTGTTTTTACGTTCATTATTCTAGTTTTTGCAATATAAAAAGTTTAATGCATATTTATATATCTTCGATTAAAATTTTTTCAAGAACAAAGATTGACACACACACACACCCACACACACACACACACCTTTTGCAATCAAAATATTGCTAAGATTAATTTATTACAATTATACAATACAGCACGATTAATTTTTATAATTTTAAAATGCTAAAAATTAATACTTAATATGTATTGTATCTAAAAATTGGAGGCATAACATTCATTTCATTTTATTAAATATAAAAGAATTCATGCTCTAATAGACGTAAGCTCCTTTCAAAGCGTTTTGACACAATCACAAAAAAATGTTTTTAAAAAAATATTTTTAAAAAAATGTTTTAAAAAAATATTTTTAAAAAATGTTTAACTTGACGGAAAATTATTGATTAATCAAATAATGCCGGCAAAAGAAAATATTCACAATTTAATGTCATTTTTGTCATTTTTGTTTTACAGTCCTTAAAAATCTGTTTTTCGAATTGTGACAATTTTGACAATTTTTTAATGAAATTAAGTCAATTCACTTCTAATTGATAGCGTAATATTTACTTAACTCAATCATGATAATTATCTACTTAAAAATCATGATTTTCGGGTTATCGTCATTTTCGAAATAAGCTTAGACAATAGTATTATATTTGATTCATAGATGAAAGAAACCAGTCTATAATAATATTCTGTATCATGTTAACTTTATAACTTTATAATTTTAATAATCGAAAAAGTACTCGCTAATTTTCTGCTTTCATGGTTAAGTTATGTGTTAATTCGGCATTAAAATGATATTCGTAAATAATCAAGATTTTATTAAATGTATATTTTCAACACAATATTATCACTGGGTAAATCAAACAGAATATAGCAAAAACAAATTAACGATGAAAAAACGCTAACTTAGGTTCTATTGCCAGTTCCACGTAAAGCTAATACCTATAAAAGCCGCTCCAAACGGCCAAAATTCATCAATCTAGGGATTCTGTCTGCGACTTTTATCAGTCGTGCGCGCCACGAACGCGCTCCAGGGATAATGAAAGAAAAAGTGTCGCCGCCCATGTCAAGCTTTAATTGTCATCCTTTATTGGATGGTCACTCGTTGTCACGTCAAGACAGTTGCGGCGTGTAAACTCACAATCAGATACTCTGGCACGCGTCTGTGTCTCTCTCTTTTTTCTCTCCCCTTTTACATTTCTTTTTCAGCTTCCATTTCGTCGTTTTCGTCGTGCCTCTCGGCGGCATCACGGGGGATATCTCTGAGAAAGAGACACCAGAAAGAGCGATAGAGAGTCGCTTGTATAATTCATAGGACCGCCTGGCGTTCGTGGTCGATGGATCAACCCCGGTCGTGCCACTACGCCTCTTCGTTTTCCCCTCCTTCGTCGGGACTCCCTGCGATAGTAGTAACCCCCGCAGCATCTCAATGCTGACCGACCAGCAGATTAGCCCAAGGAAATTGCCAAACTTCTCTTCGCTCCGGCAGGAAAGTCGATTCCGAAAGTCGTTCCTCAAACGGCCAGTAACGTCGGTCTGCTGGGCGACTGTGCCCTCCCTCCGGCGACTGTCTCTTAAACAAACTAATGCGCTGTAACTTCGTCTCGCTCTCTGCCGATGGGCTTTACGCCTCCTTTTGCGTTTGCGCGAGTGCTAATTCGGCTAGGAAGACTCTCAGTGCCAAGACTGAAGGAACAAACAATAATACTCGATTTGTGAGACGAGAGAATAAATCGTTCGTCGAAAGTTTCTACACTAATTTCATAATATTTGAGCACTCCTTGTAATAACACACAGTAATGTAATATTCGGATCGATCTTCTTCTCGATTGTCGATTTAAAAATTTAATGAAGACAAGCATTAATGAGATAATTATAATATTAATCTAATATTATAAAATTATAATATTATAATATTAATCTAAAAATTTAGTCAACGATTAAAAACATGTTTGTTGTTTTTCACTAATAATAAGATTCCAATCTTGTAATAAAGTGTTCCACAGCGTACAATTTGGTTAATGAGAGAATGTAAAATATACATTTAATTAATGCATAAACGATTCGATTATATCAGTTGTATTGCCACGAAATTGCCTTCACGTTCATTTAAGGTACAAGCTTCCAATTACCAGTAACATTGGCAACGGCAAAAGTAAGCAAGCGGAAGATGAAACGCCACGAAGATGGTAAAAGAGCTGCCTCAATCGGTGTCGAACAGTTCGACGAATGGAAATATATATATATATATATATATACGTACGATAATGCGATTAAAGGGGGAGATCTAGGAAAACGCGGGAAACTAGGAGAGAAAGAAAGAAAGAGGAACAGAGAGAGAGAGAGAGAGAGAGAGAGAGAGAGAGAGATGGAATGCGCGTTAAAAAGAAAATCCCCGAGAAGAAGGAGAAAATATTTCCATAAAATCCGCGAAGACGATGCCTTCGAGGAAAAGCCAATGTTAGTTCTCGTTCGGTGGATTCGCCGGAATCCGAAATCCGTCCTTGCGGTTTGTCGCTGCCGAGTCTCAGACGTCAACGCGATTTCATCCCGCCGTAAAATATATAACTTCTCCATAAACCCACCTCGAGAGGAGTATTCCGCAAGTACCGCGAGCTTGTCTTTCGAAAACTTCAAGATTATAACGACACATCGACTGATGAATTTCTGGTCGTCTCTATTTACGTTTATTAATACATTACTGTAGTAAAATTATTGTTAATTCGCATTTTCAGAATGATATTAAGAACGTTACGCAATGATATTCATTGTATAGTTTGCGATATATAAAGCCTGCCAAAACATTATTGAATCTGAACAGCGTAAGCAAAGAAACTCTGACTGCTTAGGTCTGGTCGAGATGAATAGCGATCTAGTAGTTAAATCAGCCATCTCACCGACTTCATTAAAGTCAGCGTTCCGTTTACGCTCTTGCCGATTACGCTACGTGTTGCGCGAGTCTTCGTTCACGACAGAATCAGCCCTGAGGCTGGTGTCGAAAGCAGATAATATGGATAGGAAACTCAGACAATAATAATCCTCGATACGCGCGGATAGAACTCTCGCAATTATTATGAAGGGAGACGGTTGCTTAACTGAAGTAATTCCGTCAAATTACTTGAATTTCAATTAAAATGAATTAAAGCTGAATTAAAAAAGAATAATACAAATAATTGTACGATAGAATGTACACATTAAACGTGGTGATGTATCTCAGTGCTTAAAAATTCTACGTTTAAAACAAATCTAACAAATCTTGTAAGAACTTTAGGAATTCGTTTTAAATCTGTATTTAACTTATTATTAAATTTTTACCAGGAATATTTCATTATTTACGAAGATTACTGTATTTTTTGAGACTGTATCAATTTAAAGATAATTACGAAGTAACAGATCAGCAATAATTATAATAATAACAACATGAAACTCATAGCAGTGAGCAATAAATCGATATAATTTATTTGTAATGTAAATAACTTTTAACGAATGAAACTTTCAGGCTTTTCTTTTCTGTTTTACTTCGAACACACGCGCCATGGATTGCGGAAAAATTATTGGAAAACTAGTTTCTTTCTTGGTTAATTATATCAAATCAAGCTCTTTACTGATTGCTGCAATTCGAACGGACATTCGGCTTCCACGTGCATGCGCATTGGAATTTCAGTCAGGGGCATGAAGAAAATTTATATTTACACATA
>Ga0157363_1004027_pt1 | contig 13464 bp, 11 predicted proteins | sample AttsexASBM1_FD_111477 | JGI IMG/M metagenome (GOLD analysis project Ga0157363, IMG submission 111477) | Fungus gardens microbial communities from leaf cutter ant in Ribeirão Preto, State of São Paulo, Brazil - Atta sexdens ASBM1 | ecosystem: Host-associated > Fungi > Mycelium > Unclassified ...
TAAAATATTTTATATATATATATATATATATATATATATATATATATATATATATATATATTAACATCACAATATAATTATATAAAATATAATTACATAAAATATGTACATAACATATATACAATTATAGAAAATTATAAAAAATTATACAAATCTTACAATATTTTATAATTTATGTATAAAAAAATTTTGAATTTTTAGAATTTCTGCATCATTTTATAACTGTTTAGAAAATATCTCAAATTTTTTTATACGAATTTTACGTACAATATTTCAGAATTTATATGTATGTATATGTATGTATATGAAAAATTCTATAAAAAAAAATATAGATATTTTAAATATATATATATTTCTGAAATGTTTTTCAATTCTTATTATAATTCCTATTCACTCCAATGAACGCGTTAAAGTGAGGAACTAAGGTAGGAGCACGCGAACAAACATTGTAGTACTAAGTAATACATAATAAAAAAAGAGACCGAACCTAAATGATGTATGACGAAAACAATAAGGTTAAACTGAATCTACGAACGATCATTGTGTAAGCGATAGGACAGAAAATTAGAGAGAGACGCTTGCAAACTGATCATGTAATCCTTCGACCATGGGTCGGACCGCCGGACTGCTCGGATAAGATTAATTGCAAATGGCGTCCAAACATAAAAATCCATTCCATTCAATGGACTTTCAATTAGGGGTCACGAATCAGGATTCACTTTCATTTCACGGGGTCTCTTTCTCTCTTACTTCGTGGTGTAAGCGTATATGAGAGGAGTTTTGTAGAGTTCCTCCAGTAAGAGTTAAAACATAAGAATGTAAGGACGCCATTGCCGGGTGTCAGGTACTAGCCGGAAACAGCACAATTCCACCATGATTGACAGTTGATAGTCTGATTTCGCGTTCGCGCCTTCTATATCATGAAATAGTTGCTCACATCAATTCACAGATTCACTACCACATTGAAAGTATCTGCAAATGGCGGTTTAAAGGGATTCGAAATCTGACCAATCAAGAATCGGTGCTCCTCATGATTTGACTCTTACTTAGAGGGACTCTAAAGTTTAGTCATTCGACCGCCATCTACCGAGCATCATCAATACTAATTCAGAAACCTGATTTTGGTCACACTTTTCAAAGCCTAGCTCGGTCTCCTGTTCTCTATCCTCCATGATCCGGGCTTAGGATGCTGTTCCATGACTGTCAGATTTCGGAAAACGAAATCTCGGAAAAGTAATAGAATGGAGACCAACCAATCTGGGGATCGATTGTGAATTTTGAAAAGAGGTCAAAATTACAAAAATGAGCAAAGGTTACTAGGTATTAACCAATTAAATTATGAATACTCTAATAAATTTGCTCATTTTTGTAATTTTTACCTCATTTGAAGATATCAAAATCCATCCCCTGAGTAGTCATGTCAATTCTTTCTCTAGAGCAGAACCGTGAAAAGTGAAAATTCTTTGTATGTATATGTATATGTATGAATATACATATATAAAAATTTTTACTTTTCATGTTTCATTCTAACAAAAAATCGCTATCCAGAATCAGAGAGAATCAAAGGAGAGTGGAATAGACAGCGTTTCTCTTCTCTGATTGGTTCCGCCATTTTTTCGCTCACTTCTGCACATGTGCATGCGTGCACGTACGTATATATACATACACACAACATTAGTGCGGTATAATATTAGTGTGTGCAACATCATACATTCCATCACACTTCTACCATATCTCCTACTCCAACAAACAGTGGCTTTCGGCTGAATCCGCTCCACTCTCCTTTGATTCTCTCTGTCCAGAATTATTGCATTATGTTTGTCTGCACATATACATAATATATAAAAACTTCAGACTGATAAGCACGCAATTTTATCCTCAATTATATAAATAGTTATATTTTTTATGCTGGAAAAATGAATACTTATATATTAATAATATACTATCGAGCAATTATTTATTAATAATGAATTTCTTTTTATATATATAGAAATTCAATTTCAATAATCTTATATTTAACGTATATGTGCAGGCGAACAGTAATGCAACCTAATAATTCTGATTGGTTGATTCCCACTCTATTACTTTTCCGAAATTCCAACTATCATAATGTATCATTTTATCCTTCTTTATTAATTGATAAACAACAAGGATAAATGATTCATCATGCTCTTCATGCGTAACTCGGAATGCACCCTATTTCATTAGGCATTGCAACAGTCAACACACATATTTTCATAGCGATGAAATTACAAAAAATATTCAATAATATCGAAATAACAAGAAATATTAATTCTATATATTTAATATGAATTCTACAGTTTTTTCATGAATTTAATTAAATGTTAATTTTAATTTAATTAAAAATATTGTTTTTTACCATAAAAAAATTAATAAATATTAAAAACTTTTTAATAAATATTAAAAACAACAGATTCATCTCCAATAACTTCGACCTTGATATATATTATTAAAATCACAATGGGAGCTTTCCCATCAAGGCTTTAAATGACACACAAATCAACACATAGTGTTTTCCAGCAACGACTCGCTACAGCACGATTAGATACAATCGAAAAGCATAGTCGAACATAGAATCTGTCTCTTTGTCAATTTTTGAATAACGCTTTACAGCATTTTTATGTTATACATATGGTATTATATAATAATTATTTGTGCCATTTACATTTTTTATAAATTTTGTGTAATATATTTTAATATAATTCTGTTTTTTATTTACGGAGCTTTTCAACAAGAACATAGAATGACACAGTGTGCCACGAATCGTTACATCCTTGTTGTTCGCTAATATTAAACAAGGATGATCACTGTATCGCAGTATTGCTCGTTGAAAAGTTCTCAATATATATCAAGGTCATTAGAAGTAAATCCATTGTTTTCAATATTTGTCCTAATTTTTACTTGATACTTTTCTTCAAAGTAAAAAATACTGTTTTTTTTACATCTCTAGTTAGAATGTATATAAATTCACACAAGAAATATATATTAAAATACTAAGATCCATTTCGATCGAATACAGAATCTCTCAATTTATTCTTATTGGCTAAATACATATAATATTAGAACTCTTAATAATATAGTTTAAATAAATATATAATAAGATAATAGTATATTCATTTTTCTTACCTGCAACTGTAAATCCGATTCCGATAATTCAATCTCTGACTGTTCTTCATTGTTGCTAGTTGCATTACTCATAATTTTATCGGTAATAATTTCGTTAGTCTCTAAACGTGGCAAAGAATTTGCATTTATTGCTATCTCATCTTTGTTTTTGATCGTGTTAGCGTCAACTAAATTTCCATAATCACATTAATAATTGATTAATTAATTAATAAGTTAATATATAATTATATATAATTATATAATTTATCGTATAATATATCCTACTATATTACCTAAATGTAATGTTCGTGATTGATCAAGATTTTCAGGATCCTGTGTATGATAGGATACATAAATAATTTGTTGGATTCCATCATTAGATGTCTCATCGGTGGCTATTATTTGATCATTGAATGTCTGTTCGTCTTGTGAGTTCGGCAGAATTTGCCACACCTCGCCGATCGAAGATCCTTCCGATCTTTTCATAGTTAATGTCTTATTCTCCCTGTGTACCTGCAGAAATCGATAATTATTATTGATTATTAAAAATTTTAAAAATAAAATTGCTATAATACCTTTTTGTGTTTTGTCAAATTTGAACAATCAGCAAAAGCTTTACCGCATACATCGCAAGAATAAGGCTTTTCACCTGCAAAAAGTTAAATAATTAATTTTCGAATTATACATAAATTAAAATAATACACAAGAACAGAGACATTCATATATATGTTTATCATTATTACATCTTTTTATGTAAAAAAAAAACAATTTATCATTTTCAATTACCAGTATGTAAACGAAGGTGTTTCTTGAGCGCCCATTGCTCTGTAAACCGGCGGTTGCATTGATTACACTGGAACGGACGTTCTCCCTTATGTCGGCGCACGTGACACTTCCATGTATCTTTGTGCAAGAAACTCTTCGAGCAGAACTCACACTTCCACGGTCGTTCGCCGGTATGCCGTTTTACATGCAGTTTGAATTGCGACGATGTGGTAAACTTTCGGCCACAGAAATCACAGCTGTATGGTTTTTCGCCAGTGTGAATGCGCATATGTTCCTGCAAATTGCCATTCTGCGAGAAACTTTTCTGACATACCGTACAAGTATATGGCTTTTGACCGTTGTGCCATCTAAAACATTACAATTTTTTAAATAATATATTCATTTTGCGGTAGCAACTAATTAAATTTTAATTCAGAGATTTGAATAAAAAAAATTAAATAAAAAGTACATGTTATTTAAAAGTTATGAAGAACTTAAGAACGCGTATATTTCTTTCTCTTTAGATTTTGGAATTTTTATGCATTAAAATAAATGATATGTTCATATTACCTGTAATGCAAAGTGAGACTAGTCTTGTGCGCGAATTGTTGTTTGCAAATCTCACAAAGATACTTTTTTTGACCAGTATGAGTAGACTGATGATTAATTAAGTTTGCCTTTGTTTTGAAGCTTGAGTTACAAAACTTACAAGCGTGTGGCCGATTATCCGAATGCACCAGCTGATGTCGTTGAAGCAACTGTTTGTGCTTAAAACTTTTGTTGCATTTATTACAAACAAAACGGCGCCCATTGTTATGTTCAGCTTCCTTGTGATACAAAACAGAACTTGGATGATTTAGGATCTTACCGCAGATATCGCAAGCATAATCCTTATCCTTATTTTTCTATAACATATAAAGATTTAAAAAGCTGTAGAAATATGTATAATTTAAAACAATTATATGTAATTTAAAAGAAGACATATAAAGATTTAAAAAGCTGTAGAAATATGTGTAATTTAAAACAATTATAAAATTATGTAAAATATTTAAAAGTTGAAAATATTTTCTTTAAAAAAAATTTTTTTTTAATTATTATAATGTAATAACTTTATAAAACACTATTGTTATTACTTATAAAACACAAACCCCGTTGTGAGTTGTCGTATGTGTTTTTAAATCCGATTGATTTGTGAAATTTTTATCACAAATATTACAGGTAAATTCTTGCTGCTCGTGCACTATTCTCATGTGCAATTCGTATTCCTGTTTCATTCCAAATTGCTTATCACATCTTTTGCATATATAAATCGTATTTCTGGAATCTTCTGTTACGTCTAATTTCATCGTGGAAATGTTCTGTTCTGTACTGTGCTCATGCAATTCCTGTGTCTCAACATTTTCTTCGGAAGAAATTGAATTATGTTGAGTCATCTTTTGGTGCAATGCCAGATTATCTTTACTGTCAAATAGCTTCTTACATTGTATACACTCGTGCTTAATACCCTTATGAAAACTCCTAAAGCAGTTAAATTAAAGCAAAAACTTTTTATTAAAAAACTGAATGTACAGCTAAAAATATCTTAATATTTTAAATGAAAAATTTTAAGAACTTACAAATATGTAAACATTTACATACTTGTAACGTACAATTTATATATATAACATTGAAAATTATACAATAAAAGAGAAAGGAAGGAAAAAATAGCCTATTTTGGCCATAAATAGACACCTTTGTAATCTATGCAATTATCATCTTGAAAGTCCATAAATTTATAAAAGAAAGCTTATTTACCCAGAGAAGCTTGGAAAATCCAAAAATAATAAAATAGATTGTTTGATCAAATAAAGGACCTTCCCCTCCTCCTCTATGACATATATTATCAAGGTCATAACCCTGAGTACTTCCAGCAAGTTTTAGCCACTCATCCTTTATAAAATCCTTTATAAAAAGTTATTAACAAAAAAAAGTTTAAGAAAAAACATATACAATATCCTTTTTCCATCATATAAAGAAATTTTCTGCTTTAAAGTATATTTTACAACTTTCCACGCGATTCCCACTCCACCTTCCCCCCTTGCTTGAGGGTGCATGACTTTCATATTTCCTTACATAATTTTTATTCGTAGAACAGAAAATTTTTTCCTGCTTTATATACATGGTTTACGATAGTTTGGTTAGGTTATTATAAAAAAGAAATCCATTATTTTTCCATTCAATTTCATGCAAAAATAATGGATTTCTTTTTACTACACTTAATGTACTCATGCTTGGTTTAGGTTATATATACTCATGGGTATATAATAACCTAAAACTTGTTACAGGTTACTCAAGGTTGACAGCTAAAATTTGTTGGAGGTTTCTCACGGTCATGACCTTGACAATATATGTCAAAGTCATAAGAGGGTATAATTACTCAAAAATCTTTCAGATAAAAGTTATATGGCTTGGAAGGAACAAATAATGATAAAATCAATTTTCAAAAAAAAAAATAGATTTTTTAAAGTGAAGGTGACATGAAGGTTACCTCCATTTTTTATTAATGGAATAATATAAATTTTTTATAATATGACTCCTTTAATTATTCTGCATGTTAAAGTAGAGATATAAAAAAAAACTAATAGTTTTTACGAGATAGTTTATTTTAACATATATAGTGTAACATGAAATAATATTAAATATCTCATAAACTAATTGATTTCTTGATTTCTACTTTAACATTTTTATATGCAAAACAATTCTTTAATTATTTTGAATCATATTACATAAAAAATTAATTTGCTAGATAGCAAAACGTATTTCAGCAAAATTGCACAAATCCGTGATTACTTATGATGCTGGCAACTTACCATAGATTTGTTCTTCAATGATTTCGAATATAACGACAGCAACATGCAAATAATAATGTATTGCCAGCAGTTAAACAGCAAAATAGCTGCGTCCAATGTTCTTCTATCTTGCATTATCAGCAATATGACAGCATTGTATGTATGATGCTGCATATTATTATAGCAACATATAATAGCAATATATAGCTGCATATTATAATAGCAATAGTACAAATTTTGATGATGATTTTAAAGTTATCAGCAAACTACTAGTTATTACTCAATGTTATATCAAGTTGTCAATAAATAAGAAGTTACTGCAATTCTAGTAGCGACACATATTTAGCAATGCATACTTAGCAAGCAACATGCCAGCAATAAGGTAAATATGCTACTATCTGGGTATCTTTGGTTCAACATGTATTAAATGTGAATACATCATTAACTTCGAAATCTATTGTTCATTAGACACAAAATGAATTTTTTTGCAAAATGTTCAAACAATTTACTTTATTTTTGGACGGTTTTTCAAACTTTCGTAGTCAAAATAAATTTTCTTTCAAATGAATGTATGGATTTTCAAGACAACTGCATAGATTACAAAAATCTCTATTCACCGAAAAATGGCCGAAAGTGGCCATTTTTAAATTCCGTCTTTTAACTCGCAGAAAAAGAATTTTATGTTCAGCAGTCTTTGTACATAATCCGTGCGTATGAAATATTACTTATGTACTATGTATCTGCTACGTTGTAGGAAACCCCTGCCGCAGAGTTGACATGTAAACTTATTTTTTCTACGACGCAATTTTGATTTCGGTCGTATTCGTCCACGGTTCATAATTACTACCTCACCCAAGTCTGTACCCTCTTCTGTTTCAAGATGACCTATTACTTCTGAAAAATGTAATGTGCATAAATTCAAAAGAATTTCTTTTTTTTCTTCTTTGATATTTTATTATGTATACCTTCGTTATGTATACCTTCTTGACCATCCTGATTAGCTTTTAACAAATCTTTCGAATCATCAATCATTTCAGAATCATCATCTTCATCATCAATTACACCTTCTTCCTTGAATATCCTTTCCAATTCTTTTCCCTGCACTGCTTCTAAAAATCTGCGTAAATTTACTTAGTATATTAATATTAATCATTAATAATCATGTAAATTATAAGTTATTATAATTTACATGATTATTAGTAGATTATAATTTAGAAGTTTTATAATTTTCAATTTAATATACCTTTTGGGAACTTTGCGCTTTCTTCTGCGTCTACCATCACCATCCAGTTCTTCTTCTTCTTCCTGCTTATCTTCTTCACCTTGACTCATAGCTTCTGCAGGATTTTCTTTTATTGCCTTATGTAGAATAGATACATATATTATACAATATATACAATATATGGGTATTATAATATAGGAATTAACAATTAGAATTTATTGTTACAAACCATTGAATCTATATCTGTGTGGATTTTAGGTGGACGTCCACGTTTCCTTCTTGGTTTAGTCAAACCTTCCATCTGCAAACTCATTTCATGTTCCGCTGTGTACATAGATCCATCTGGCATAACTAAGAGAGAAGAGAGAGAAAAAAAATAACAAAAAAAAAATATCAGATATTTGTTCATGCCAATGTGCATGAATTGTATGCCAATGCTATTGCTATAGCTTTAGGCAATGCTATAGCTTTAACTGCACAAATTGCACGCAAGGTTCTACAAAGTTTTGGAATCACAATTATAAGAAACCATGAAATATATGTTTCTTTAAAAGGATTGAGGAGATTGCCTCTGCAAGGGGGTGCCCCAAACATTTCAAATGAAACTCTTTATATTGTAGTACATCATTTAATAGGATAAAAATAGAAATTTTTTGTTTAATTTCGGAGATGGACATTGACCCATTTGAGAGTTATTCAGTGTTAAAGTTCAAAAAAGTCTAGATATTTGTTCTTATCTTCAATACGTGTTAGATTTACTGCAATAACTATTCAGAAAAGACATCGTTGACTTTTTGACAATAAAATAATCGATCATGAAATTCCTATCTTACTCTTTGAAATGTTTTTTTAGACAAACTGTCGTAATTCTTGCATTAAGGGGATCCTAAAGTGAAGCCTAAACTCTGATGAGATCGCTGTTTTATCGATAAAATACGATACATTGTCATATCTTTATATACTATTACATCAATTATTATAATATATTATATTCACACACACGTATACAAATTTTCAAACTAATCTTTCATATTAAGTATCTAAATCTAATTCTGAGTAATTAATATTGTTCTTAATATTGTTCATGTAATATCTAGTCCAAACCAAGATGTTTTATACATACAAAATATAAAACTCATATATAAAACAAACATTACTACATTATTACAAGACATTAAAAGTCGGTAACAAAACTGTAATTTCCCACTTCTTTTTTATTTTTATTTTTCATAAAGTTGATTAATTTAGACTACATTATCATTTATACTTTAATTATGGAGGATTTTTTATCTGTAAAAGCAGTTTAAAAAATATTGTTTAAAAAAATTGATAAAACAGATTCACTTTAGGACTATCTTAAAATCTTTAATGCTATTAGGGATAATTTATTTAACTGCACAAAACTGTTTTTTGCAGTGCCTAAGGTCTGTGTTCACGAAAATTTTATTGCAGATTCCAGCATGCTTGAGCATGTTCTGAATCACAGTGAATTGCAGTAGCTTGTAGATATCTAAAAAAATATTTCGAAATATAAGACAACAATTTCATAATCAAATATTTTATTGCCAAAATTTGAACAGTGCTCATTTTCAACAGCTTCCTGTAATAAATCCAACATTGAAGAATAACAAATGGAATTTTTCAAATTTGACACTAAATAACTCCTAAACGGATCAATCTATTAACCTCTACATTGAAAACAAAATCTTTCTTTTACTTTCTTTTATATTATGTGCTATAATATAGGAGGTTCATTTTGAAATTTTTTAATTGAAGCCATTCTAGAACGTGTCCTTGGAGAGGACAATCTTCTTAAATCTCCTAAAAAAGTGACTCTTTGAAATAATTGAACATTTTGCGATTTTTTATAATTTTGAACTGTTTTCAAAATAAAAGGGTGATAACAGACTTTATAGACACCCTATGTGTGCGTGCGTGCGTGCGTGCGTGCGCGCGCGTGTGTGTGTGTTTGTGTGTGTGTGTGTGTGTGTGTGTGTGTGTGTGTGTGTGTGTGTGTGTGTGTGTGTGTGTGTGTATATACAGGGTATCCGCAAGTTTTTGCCAACCGCTTTAGAGTGGACTGAACTGAATCGAAAAGTCCTTTCTGCAATTTTTGCAATGGTTAATGAGCTATTAATTATCAAATTTGCTAAATATTAGTTTTCAATAATTTTTTACTCAAATATCATCAACTTTACAGAAAAACAGCAAGAGACAAAAATTGTTTATTTTCTTCTTATAAAGTTCTGAGAATTTTTTCAGAATTTTTTCAAAATTTTTTAATACCGTATTTTCTCATATTGGAGAAATATAATATGATAAGAAAATGTAGTACTAAAAAGTTCTGAAAACGTTTTTAAAGTTCTATAAGAAAAAAATTAATGATTTTTGTCTTTTGAAATTTTTCTTAAAGTTGATAATATTTTGAATAAAAAATTATTAAAAATCAATATTTAATGACTTTTAGTAATAATATTTAATATCTTATTAACTATTGCAAAAATTGCAAAATGATACAGGACTTTTCAATTCAGTTTAGTGCACTCTATCTACACAAAAGCAATTGGCAAAAACTTATGGGACACTCTGATATATATATATATATATATATATATATATATATATATATATATATATATATTATATGAAATATAATAGTTTCACAAGAAAAAAGAAAAAATTCTTACTTTTAATAACCATTTGTTGCTCATATTGTTCATCCTGATTATCAGTTGCAGTATCCATTTCCACTCCTTCAAATTCTACATTTTCCTTTCTATTGCGCAAATGTTCTGCTTTCCGCTGCTGCTCGACTTGATGTTTCCACAATTCACGTATTTTATATTGACCAGCCACCAATAATTCAAAGAATTGCGCTGTTGCTTCCAATTGGATATTACAACCCGGACAAATTGTACATGGTAATTTTCCATCATCATAAATCTTAAATTTATATGTTTATAATTTACAAATATGTTATCATAAAACCATAATTAATATATAAGTATAAATAGTTTATAATTTACATTGTAATAATTTATATTCTAATGTTCATATATAGAATGAAAATAATATTGCCTATTTTTTTTAGGTAAATATCTTGTGCAGTTTACTTTTTTCTTTCCTCTCTATATTAAAGAAAGAAAAAGAATGAACCATACAAGAAATTTAATTAAACAAAACAATATATATGTGTATACAATTAATAAAAAAACTGAAAGGAAACATGAGAGAGTTCATAATAAAAAAAAGCTAAGGGATAATTAAATATGCTATGCATGAAATGATGAACATTTGATCAGTGTAGTAGCACTATATGGAAAGCATGAAAATCAGAGTAGGAAATCAAGTTGCAGTCCGTATAACCGGCGTTTCGAAAACACAACGCCTTACCTTCAACGGCAGGTAACGATTTACCAGGGAGCATAGATTCGATTCGCCTGTCTCACTGATGAATAGATGCTCGTTACCATTGTCCGCCGCGCACAAACGACAAATCGTTGAATCATATAGATGCATATCTACCATGTTCCTAATAGTAAAGTGAAATGACATCCTGAAATTAAATCATCTCGAGAAAAGACATAATATATAAAAAATATATATATTACGAATTTATATAACAAATTTAGATCGACAATGCCAAAATTTATTGAGATTTTACCATTACTTTGTGTATACAACGTTGAATAAACACTGATCGCGCAGCATTAAACAAAGAGAAACATGCTGATCCCACAATAAGAAGGTAGTCTGCAGCATGAGAGCTTTTCAATAAGAAACGCAAATGACACAGTGTTGAGTGTGGCACGATCACGATAAACCGTTGCATAGCTGCGTTCAGAAATATCACCTGGGTGCCCTCAAGTATTATTTTAGGTCCTACGCACAATAGCAGGAATAAGGAATTAATAAATGATTTTAAGAGACTCCGCACAATAAAAGGAACAGAGAACAGAGAATAAGAATTTCAACCTATCAGAAACTGTGTTCCACAATACATGATTTCTGATAGGTTGAAATTCTTGTTCTCTATTCCCTGCTCCTTTCATTGTTGGGAGTTCCTAATCTATCAGAAATCGGACATATCGAAATATACGATCATAGATTGAAATCGTTTATTCTTTATTCTTAATTTCTTATTCCTTCTATTGTGAGCAGGACCTTAAGCCTGCGGCACTCGAAACTTGTTTTCCTAAGAAAAAGCTAATGGCTTCTGCACTGGACGCGAAAACGCTCTGCCGCACAACAAATAATGCGGTAGCCAATAAGCCTTCAACTCCTAATGTGTTCATTAATTACCGCATCTTATTTTGCCGCGTAGCAAGCGTTTCCGCGTAGGAGCGGCGCAAGCGTTTCTAGTGTGTAGGAGTCATAACTGAATTAGAACCTTGCCACCATATTGGCTGCGATGCTGGAGAGCGGTGCAATTGCGCACTGTCAATCACAGCGATTTCTGCATAGAGAGTTTAGAGTTATTTTTTTTTAACGCTGTGATTGACTTGTGCGTAATTAGGCACTTGTCATATTCTCGAAATAATAGCATTGACTAAATTGTTCTCGCACGGAATGCAAGAGATCCGAGTTTCCCGGCCGAGGTAATATTTTTCGCAATAAGAATTGATTATTTACAGATTTTAATATGTTATTCATTAACATCAACATTATTAAGATCATTTCGAAAAATAAGCATAAAAAATTTGTTAAATTGCCAATTGACTCGTAATATTACTATAATTTTAGTAGAGCGATTCAAGATTGAAAAATTTCGGCGTACGTTTCTGGAGACTACATAGTAGTATATAAATTCACACAAGAATCATACAAGCATTTAAGATCCAGTTAAACCTATAAGTTTAAGATTTTGATTTCTATAGATTGTGTTATGAAATACAGTTTTTCAAACTGAATAAAAAAAAGTTTTTATTTAAAAATAGATAAATGCTACTTAAATTATTCAAATTTAAGCAAATTTTTCGTTTTAATCCAACTAAATTCAAAAAAGTTGTGTAACGTAAAAATAATTAAGCTATGTTCTTTTGTTTCTTTGATTAGAAATAAAATGAATAATCGTGAACACTCGCACCAAGTCAGACACAGCCCGAATTAGACTCATCATGGCGCGCATCGGCCAAACGAGATTAGATTATCCGACACTTACTCAATGTTGTCTCATAATAACTTGTTTATATTTTATTATATCTGTTAAATGATATTTTTATTACATATCTATATTTATCTATATAATTTTGTTATTAGTTTAGCTGGTTGTAATTGAAGTAGAGAATGAATAACAAATTTATCAATTGAAGAAATGGTGTAACATAAAAGGTAATCCAGAGGTCCCTAGTTCGAATCCCACTAAGGTGCGTTTTTTTTTAATACTATTTTGAAAAATAATTGATGTATTAGGTGTACAAAAAAGTTCTGAGCTTTAGATTTGATACAACCGAAATAACAATTTAAATTTTATATATCTTCCCACCTTTTTGTGGTTTTAAAGCGTTAACATTTGGCCTTCTA
>Ga0157363_1004029_pt1 | contig 13454 bp, 4 predicted proteins | sample AttsexASBM1_FD_111477 | JGI IMG/M metagenome (GOLD analysis project Ga0157363, IMG submission 111477) | Fungus gardens microbial communities from leaf cutter ant in Ribeirão Preto, State of São Paulo, Brazil - Atta sexdens ASBM1 | ecosystem: Host-associated > Fungi > Mycelium > Unclassified ...
AAATAGATTATGCTTTGGCTCTACAGAGAGTCCGGGGAAAGTTTAAACCGGTTGCAACTTTTTCATTTGCAACTTTTGTGCGCGACATCGGTCGCCGTCTGTTCGTTCAGCCAACAATTGTTGTGCGAACTTTCGTAAGATAGTTTATCGCGTAGCTACGCAATCGTGTGGCGTACGCGATAATAACAATGTCTCATTCAAGAATTAAATACTGTTTTAACTTAATACAGAATTTCATCATTAAGGAATAAATTGAGATATTAACGTGGAACTAGTTTCTAACAATCGTTAGTAATTGTAACTCGTAATTTGTAATTACATTGTAATTAAGTGTCAAAAGTATATGAAAACTAGAGTGACGTGATATGAAAACTGTTTCGACGAAAAATTTGATTTCTGATTCTATAGGTACTGATTCTATACCTACATTCTACTGACAAATTGCAGCGAAAATCACTCGAAGGAACGAAGGAAATGCTGCACGGCAGTTTCGCGTATTTTTCGCGGCTACTTAAAAGTTCCGTGACGAGATGCACTTTCTCACGAGTCTAGCCACTGGCTTAATCCTTGTGCGGAGGCAAGGAGCGCACCTTCGAGGAAAAAAGCCATTTTAGAACCGGAAGTTCTCGTACGCTGATAAAGCAGTCGTTATATCTTCCTTTTTATTTGACTGTATACATTTCTGTAGACACGCTTTAAAGCCTATTAAAAGTAAGCGCAGTAATTAGTTGTTATGTTTATTACTTCGTATAAAGTCAGAAAGTAAACTTATATCAGACCGATTTCTTATTTGAAATTTAAGAAAGAGGGAGAGACTATTGAATAATTTATTTATAATGTCATTTAAAAATCTAACTTTTCTTCAATTTCTTAATAAGTCTGCATTGACTTAACACAGAGAGAATTTTCTTTTAAAATTTATCCTGAAAATATAGTAGTTGTGATATAATATTTTAAAGATTTTTACCATGCATTTCGATAAAATTAATTAAACTTGTTTATATTTTATTGTAGTTTCATTAATGAATGAAAGATTTATATAAAATTCTTTGAAATACAATATTGTCCTACGACTATCACATTTTCTTAAATTAAGAAAAAAATTCTTTCTAAATAATTACAATATCGTAAAATTAATTTTGCTTAAAAAATTTCTAAACATTCTAATGAATTTTAATATATAGCTATAAAAATTTATAAGAATTTACATTTGTATCAATAAAGGATATTGAGTTATTATATTATGCTCTTTATTGATACAAATGTAAATTCTTATAAATTTTTATAGCTATATATTAAAACTTATTAGAATGTTTAGAAATTTTTTAAGCAAAATTAATTTTACTATATTGTAATTATACAGAGAGAACTTTTTCTTAATTTAAGAAAATGTGATAGTCATGGTACAACATTATATTTCGAAGAATTTTATATAAATCTTTCATTCATTAATGAAATTATAATAAAATATAAAATAAGTTTGATTAATTTTATTTAATTTTGATTAAATTTAATTTAGAAATACTCGAATTAAAACGAAAATGTCATTTATTCTCAATGACAAAAGGATGGCACGAATTTGGTAACATTTGAGTAACATGTTCTTAAATTTATTCAGAGTAAATAAAATTTGAATAAAGAAACATGTGACAATATTGACGAACGGATACAATAATTTATCATGCATAATCCTACATACAGAATATAATTAAGTTCAGAAATAATAAAAAATATATTTTTTGAAGATTTATATGCTAATGATAATGAGAATTTAATAACTGTAATTATAGTTACAAATCCAATTAATTATTTTCGTGATCATTATTGTGATCATTATTGTGTTAACATAATAGATTTTAGAGAATGGACCGATCGACTTGCTCCGTGGTTTTTCCTAATATTCATCCGAATGAAATGATTCGTGAAAACCAATCCTCTTTATGAAACAGGGGATATCTCGAAACCGCGCGAAATATGCCGGTAAGAACACTCTGCACTCGGTATTTCTATCTTTCTATTACTTTCTCAGTCGCCTTTTCGTGTTGTTTCTTTCGGCGGTATTCCCTTATTGCCTTCCCGCGCGTCTGCCTCTTTCTCGTAACTTTCCTTAAACTCATCACGTCCGCACCCTCCGCTTCCTTTGTTTCTTTTCCGTCGAGGTGGTCCATCCGCGTTCCGACATTACCGCTTCACCTTTTCCCGGCTGTTGCAGCGTTTCTTTCACTCATCTCGGCAAATAGCTTCGCCCTTACCAACTTCCTTTCTCTTTCTCTTCTTTCCCGTTCGCATGTCTTTTCTTCCTAATTCCTCAGGACCTCGCTTCGTTCTCTCCAAGATGTTTTTCCCGTTCTAGTGGCTGCTGCTCCCTATTCTCTTTAGTTCACACGTTACTGCGGAACGTCTAGATGCAGTTCGCATCGTCGGATGCAACCCGCGGGACGAACGGACGAACGCTTCCGACCGCATTTCCCATTTTCCACACGGCTGCCAGGAGATCGGAAGAGGATCGCTACCAATCACTCACTGTCCACTACAACTCAAGCTGCCAGATCGTACGCGCGCGAGTGTCGGTTGCCCGCCGGTCGATTCGACGTTTCTTCGGCGGTCGATGCTAATTCGTTCGTTGTTTCTGCTATTTGTTTGCGGCAATCGACGTCTGCGGAACAGATATCGGATTGGTCCGTATCGCACGGAGTATGATACCAATTTCGTGCGATTCTTGGACAAATGACACGACGCGAAGATATTGAACAAATCAATACCAAAAATGGATGATTTTTGTAATGGAAAAGATTACTTTTTTTACATTGTGTATATGTGGTTTGCACATTTATCACTAAATTTAGATAGTTAATCCTTTGTTTACAATTTGAATTATTTTTTAACAAAATTTCATTTTCAAATTTCACTCTCATTTTTGCTCAAATTTCAATTTTTTAAAATAAAGTTTTTAATATCTCAGTTAAAAAACTATTAAATAATGTAATAAAAATATTGAAAAATAATTCTAATTTTTTTTGAAAGCCTGGAATAGTAAAAAAAAGCTTGGACAAAAAGACTCAAATTACAGACGAAGGGAGAAAAAATGTGATTGCAGATGGAATAGATACAATGAATGCAAAAAGGATTAATATAGAAGAAACTTTTATTGAAAAAGTTTATTTATAGAAAATAAACATTAATTAGCTTTTATACAATGAATATGTTCTATCCTAATACAAACAAAAGAGCTATGCGTTCGTGACCTTAAAAACTAAATTTCTTCAAAATTTCTGTATGAATATTTTTCAATATTTATCTAGATAATTTTTTATTTTTGCTTATTTTTAAGAAATATATATATTACTACATATCTTTCAAGAAATATATTACTACATACCTTTTAGATAAAATAATTTTGAAAAATATACAATCTACTTTATTCTTGTTAATAAGTTGCTAATTATCGCTTACTTTTTAAAAATAAGACTATTTTCAAAAAGATATCTCCCTTGCATGTATGTAATACTTTTTTGTGCTCACTGTGTGTAATAAATAATAAATAATAAATAAAATAAATTATTGAAATAGAAAATTTGAATAATAGTCAAAATGCTTGTTCATTTCTACAAAGGTCCGTTAATTCTATAAAATCCCGGCCAAAATTTCGCGAAAAACTGTGCATCACAAAAGCAAGGTGTCACTCGCGAAACATACGTTCCATATAAATATAGCAACAGCGAGATTTTTCATTGATTTTGGAAAAAATGTTCAGAATACATTCCGTTAAAATATCTCGCGCGATGCGACGTACCTATGCGGTCGTAAAACACCGCGATATAGCAACGAACGTGGACCAGGAGGTTTCATGTGACCACTTCGGCGTTCCCGTAGTAAACGTAAGGGGGATGGGTTCGGAACCCATCATTCACTGTCCACAACAATCCGAGCAGGACGCGCACATCAGTTATCACTAGCCGCTTCTTCGGCAACGGACGCAAATTTGAGCCGTACTGCAATAGATACCGTAGGCTAACAGATGGCTTAAGATTTCAAAACGTTACACTGCGCGCTTACAGCAGATTTTGATTGAACTATGCTTTTCTGCTGATAAAAAGATGCAATGTATATACAATATATTATATATTATATTATTTTATAATTACGCTCTGTGAATTCTCTTTACGTTCTCTTTAAATATGTATATATGTAATTATACTTTTTCAAAATAGTTTTAATTAATATTAATTTTGCGTGGATGAAAGTTTATGCGAAAAAGCTTCGTCATAAAATTACATGTGAAACAGATGTAATGCATCTCTCTAAAGTAAATAGAAGAGATAATTAAATAATCAATTTTGTGCACCACGTGACTTCGATTCGCTGTATCGCTTTTCCAGCTAAATTGCTTAAGTAATCAATGGCACGCGCAAACAACGGAAAACTAGAAACTTGATCGAGTCAGTGAATCGCCCGATATATCGAACGTTCAACATTTGTTCATGTCAACAGAAAGCGGAACTTGTTTCGTCGAAACGGTATCCAGTTCACCACGTTACGATGTCGTTGTAGTATCTTTTTTCTCTTTCCGTATCTCTCCTTTCAAAATCGGTTGACAGACACAAGGGCTAAGGACATCACACATCTTTTCTAATTTGACTGTTCCAGTTATTACCGTTTCTCTTAAGCGAAACAAAAAGAGAGAGAAACAGAGAGAGAGAGAGAGAGAGAGAGAGAGAGAGGAGGGGGATACAGTTTGTGCTTATGTGGAAGTGACATGAGGTCACATTGTCATCAAACGAAGGCACATTCAATTATCTCGAGACCGGCGGCAATGTACAATCTCAAAGTACAAAGATTAAACGCTGCAACAACACAGCAACAACAGCAATGACGATAGCGGTGGTGACAGTGGCGATGGGTGACGCACGGCAATAGCAATCCTTTCAGGTTTCAGTTGGCTTTTATTGTGAGAGATAACAATGGAGAGGCCATGCAGATGCCCGCCGTTCATAAAGCCTCCCACCCTTTTTTAACCTGGCATCGCTCCCCGTCGAGGTGTTCGAATTTTTCCTCTTTACGCCCGAGGGTGGCCATCCACTTCTCCCCTCGCGCACCGCGCCCTTTTCTCTCTATTCTCCCTTTTATTGGCACACCGGAATGTTTGCATTGCCAGACCGGCAGAGTGGCCGACCGGTCCGTATGTCGGTTTCATGAATTTCATTTGTAGCGACAAGACGACGCGTATATATTCACGTTGGGCACGCTGGCAATTCGGCTGGATTTTTATAAAGGGAGATATTTTCTTTCCACTCTTTTATGGTCGAAATCATGCCTTGTGGCAGGCTGATCGAAACGTCGAGATTAGAGGAAGAGAAGAGAGAGAAAGAGAGAGAGGGGGGAGAGGAAGAAAGAGAAATAATTGGGTACAATTTTCACGGTGCGTTTAGTAATTGAGTGCACTTGGTGAACGGTAACTGAGAAAAAAGATATAATAAAGATATAATAACGAAAAAAGAGAATTATTCACAAATGGCCGGTTATTATTGAATTATTTTGTTAAAATAACAAAATACAATATTTTTTTGTTGATGAACAAAATTTTTTTATTTAACAGTAAGTCATTTAACAAATTTATTTAGTTATTTATATTTTGTAAATAACAATGTAAAATTTGGTTGCCATTATAAAATAAGTATTCTGTTAGTAATTTCAACAAAATAATTTAACGTGATTAAATTAAATGTCATTTTTAAATTTTCGCGATTCGATTAACATTCTCTTGTGCGGCTAAACCGAGTGTTATGTTATATTCGCTACATTGAGTGACATTGAAAGCTACGTTTTGAATGAACACTTTTCGTCAGATTTCTGCCCAAGATATTCGTTTGCCTTAAAAGAGTAGAAGTGATTCTGATCATAAAATATTATTATTAACGTCATTGTGTATGTACATAGAAAAGAAACTGAATACATAAAATATACACAAGATAATCAAAATATAATTGAGTTGAATGAATTTTATCATTTAATAAAACAATTGCATGAAATTAAAATTTAAAGAACATTTTCGAATAAATGAGTTTCAATAAGAGTTTGCACAAATAACATTGTGCTAACAACCACACAGCAAATAACAGTAAAAAAAATAGTTATTTTCGGTTCTATTACGAGTCCCCGTTCATGGCGATGTTTCCAAAAAATAGTCGAGAACCAAGCACTTTGCGGCATGTTGCGACGTCGCTAATATATATACATAGCGAACATAGCGAACATACCTACATATTGTATGCAATTCGGTATGGTCAGTCACGCTATAAATAAAGAATAAAGTTATTTTTTTGAAAATGTAGGATATATACGTACGTAGCGTATGTAGCGCTCGATATGATTGCAGCATTATAGCAAGTCTGTCCAAGACTCGTAAACTAAACTTCTTTCCATCATCTCATTGAATAAGAAAAAAACAAAAAAGAATAATGCTAGACTTCTGGTCAATGATTAGTCATTGGCTTTTGCATCTAACTCTAATTTCAGCGTTTATTTTTCGTTTATTATTCGTTTTCTCCCTATTTTGTTCTAAGAGAAAATGGATAGGTGAAACTGGTGGAAAACATTTTGCTCGCAAGCTAAGTGCTGGACAAACCTGTCTCGGAATGTATATTTAGAATTAATTGAGGATTAAGAAATTTATTTACGTATTTACGTAGCACTTAATTTATAAAGATTAATTTAATTTATAAAATCTTTCTTCTTCTAATCGTTGTAGTAATTCCATTGCAATTTTATTATTACATAAAATTTGATGATACAAATATTCAATCACAATATAAAATGGTCAAATACTTCAAAATAATAAAACTCATAATCGAGTCTGATAGAATAGAGCGGGGCTATTCCGTTATTTTTAATTTTAAAGTAATGTAAAATTTACGGCAACAAACAATATCTTTTTTGTAGTAACATACTTATAACTAATTTATACAATTATGATTGCTTCTTGAGAGCATAAATATGACCTTTAAGTATTCAATATACACTGCACAGAAACATAAACAATATTGAAAAATAGATGAAATTGCTCGTTCAATCTCGTCTATATTTGACTTGTCATTTGATTATCTTCATGTAATAAAAAATTTTAATAAAAAATTTAGAATTTTTTACACTCATTATTGTTCGTGGTTGATAATTCTAATTAATAGTAAAGCAATGAAAAAATTGAACTACAAAGATAAAAATTTAAATGAGTCCAAATTAGATAATTAAACAATTTTATTCACATTAAAATGTAAATTTTTAATTTTAATTAAATTTAATCGTATCTGACAATAAATTGCAATGAAATGTCGATGAGTTCATATAAATATCGTTTTTTTATTGATTTTTGTGAAATTGATTTTTTGAAATCAAAATGTCTTTAACGAAAACTTAAAGGATCGTTAATTCTAAATTGAATATAATATTTATCGGCTTAAATTGACATCAATAATCTAGATGGATTGAATTAGGATATTTACGTCAAAAATTGCTCTGATAGGTTATTAAATTCATTTCTTTAAACTACTAAAATCTTCATTTATAAGATTGACTAAATTTACTGAAATCTTTAAACTTGAAATTTATTGACAGCATGAAAACTTTAAAGTCTGAGAAGTTCATATGTATATTTTTAAAAATATTAAACTTTTAAAAGTCTTTATATATTTATAAAAATTTATAAAGATTGAAGAATATTTAGATTATCAAATCAACTGATCTTTAACTTGCGATTGTTTTTGCCCATATAAAAACATGTTATGTCTTTAAGTTCTTGTTTCTCTCAGTTTTGCACATATCTTAAGATTTTTTTGATTCTTCAGTCTCTTTAAATCACAAGATCATTGATAAGATTTCGCGCGGAGATATATTAATAACAAAATGGATCAATGCTGATGTGTTAAGCATTAGGCAACCGAGAATGAATAGCGCATAGAAAGAACAATATTGGTTAAAGGGATCAAAGTTTACTGGACTCTAGAGACATAGCATGCAATTACATGACATACAAACACGTCGGTGTCCTTTTTATTCAACCTATTTTCATTCTGTTTTTCCCTGATGTGTACTCATCCCATATGCTCTCATAATAGATATCTTCACCTACTCCGTTATATATCAATATAAACTCATTAAGCGCAATGAGATTTATTTTCTGTGACTTGCACATTCGGATTTGTCAGGTCAACGATGTGTCTAGCAATTCTAAACAATTATTTTTAACAATCACTTTCTCGATCTTTGTGCGTTAATTTCTGTAATAATATGTATCTTGATAACGAACTTGATTCATAAATAAGTAATTATTTTAATATACAAATAAATTATTTCAAAAATTATGACGAGAAAATTATCATTTATTTAAGACAAGTTTATTAAAATTTATATATATTTTACTATCTTTTATATTTGCGATGTATTTCTAAACATTTTTAATATGCAAAATTGGCAGCGGTCCAAAATAAAAATATTCGCAAAGAATATTTTCACTCTCGACTGCTGCCAATAAAAGATTAATAAAAAGGAAAGTGTTATATGCTCACTAAGCTCGAAATAGTTATTATCGATAATAATTTCAATAATTATTTAATAATCTGATGTCAATTTTCTGTCGCAATTTTCTCATTTATTGAACTTAATTTAACATATATAATTATTATTAATTGTTTTATTAAATAAAGTAGAAAAATGATTCTTAATATTTCTTCTAGACAATCTCTCATTGATTATTGAATATAGAATGAATATAGAAATCAAAATGATTAATTAATTAGATTCATTGATATCAAGTATTGATATAAAAAAATTTAACTTGCAAATTATAATTTAAGAAAAAAATATAAACTGTTTTTCTTTACATAGATTGGATTTTAGTTTATCTCAAATGAATAACTAATTAGCGCAAACAGCAAAAGCTCTCTTTTTCCATTTCTTCATTCATGTATGTAATATGCATTTTTAAATTAATCTAGCCTCGATTTTATAAGCAGTCTTTCATATCAGTAAAATTGAAGAACGCTTTCATGTTCAAATGTTTCGTTCTTTTTTTACATCATGTTGGTTGAAATACAATGGTAGTGAAATTCACATATTGCAAGAGAATGATGGTACAGACGATTTCAGTGATATTCAATGACTAATGTAAACGAATATATCTTAAAATAATAAACTTTGTAAACGTGGGTGTATATGTCCAATCGATATTGACCGATAAATTTTCGTCCAATAACAGCTGTTATGTTTTGATAGCTTCGAATATTTTTCCCTATTTTTCTAAAACAAACAACGTTCCACAAAAACCGATAAAAAATAGTCAGCCAGCGCTTTAAGCTTGCGAAAAATCTTTCCGATCAACGTAGAACAATATAATTTGCAAAATATATTTATTATATATGCATGATGTTTTGCTTTTACAAACGGCGCATTACCTTCGATGCATGCTTCGATGAAAAATTGCAATAAGTCCGATTAATTAATGCGCTGACTATGAATGAAGGTAACTCAAACTCGATTAATCGTCCGCCAATCGCGAGAGTTAACTAATTAAACTGAGCATTGAAAGTTATCGCGCAATATTGGATGGGACTCGAAAATCCGGATCTCATCGGCGGACTGCGCGTTAATTTTCATCTCGCGCCAACTTGTTTTCTCACGGATTCTCTCTCTCTCTCCCTCTCTTTCTCTTCTGAATGAAATTTTCATGGTTTTCGCAGAAGCTCAGAGGCGAATAAAGCGCGTTGTCGGTCGAAGAAAATGATAGTAACAAGATCGTTTGATATACAACGGCAGTTTTCGCGACACAAACGTCTTTCGTGAAAATCAAAAGTGGATGATGCGCTCATAGAATTCTATCTAATCTAAGGAATGGAAGAAAAGTGAAGAGACACACATATAAGATAAAGAGAAAAAGAAAAAGAGATAGAAAGAGAAAGAAGGATAGGTAAAGCATTCTCCTAACGTAAACCTACTCTGATTTTCTCCTTCTCTCGTTATCTTTTTCTACCCTTCTATCGTTTTATCTCTGCTCTACTTTTAACTCGTTTCAGTCTCCCTTTTTCGTTTCGCGTTTTCTCCTTCCGGAGTAAAATTACTCTTTCTCTTCTTTTCATGATGTCGTCGTACCGCCATGCGGCCCCGTATTACTCGAGCTATGTAAATGAATTTCGTTTAATTATCTGGGAGAGGTCGCGCACTGAGAACGAGAACGGCGGAAACGTAAGGGTACGAGGGTTAGCTCCCAAGAGAGGGTGACGTTGCTTTCGCTATACAGTTAAAGACTGTCCCTGAATTCACTGCGACGGCACTTTGCCAGCTTTAGAGAATTTCTCAAGTCTTATCTCTCTCTCTCTCTCTCTCTTCTCTCTCTCACTCTCTCTCTCTCTCTCTCCCTCCCTCTTTCTCTTTCTTTTTCTCATTTTCTTCACTTTCTTTGTCCACTTCTCCTCTTTCCTTCCTTCATTTCTCTTTCTGCTCCTGCTACCCTTGTGCATAAATGCTATCCTTCTCTCTTGCCCCCTTTCTATTTATTTCTCGTTGTCTCGCAGCACCGTGGCACTGCTATTACTGGTTTTGTCTTCTAATCGTGCTACGGCCGACTCCTTACGGAGACGTCAGTTAATTCGTTGTCTTAGAGAAGTATAACAATGAATCGCTAGCTGATTCACGGCGCATTAAATTTGCAACGCGAATAGCGAGCTGTAATAGGTAAAATCATTAATACAGAAGGGGCGAAGTTTCAAAAATAAAATTTTAATAAAAGATTACAAATAAAGAATACAAAGGAAGAACTTCCCTATATTATTCACGTAATTCTAAATTTATCTCCCAATTATACAGATTAATCCAAATCTAAAAACGGTGAAGATCTTTGAACATATTTGAGTTTATGCCGCGTCAGTTGCGTAAAATAAGTTCCCTAATCCACACTGATTTTTTGTTTCGCTTTTATATCGATTGGAATTGCATTGCATGCTTAACATTGTTGGCGATTCAACGATATTGTTTTTACTGTTTGGTATGCATCGGTGAATAACCCTTTGGGGATAGAAATTTAATGGATAACATCGCGTACCTGACTCGCATATTTTTCTTGCAGCTCTTGCCAAACATTCGATATCAGATATCTCGCCCACGATTTTCCCAACTTTCTATATCGAGAATATTTCAAAAATCGTACACTATCACACGATATTACCTGTATAGAATAAGAAAATCTATATATACGATCATGAACAAGAATCTCCTATATATATGATCATGAACAAGATTTTTTTATATATAATCTTAGATATAGTTATATATAGTCTTATATATAGTTATATATAATCTTTAATTATGTATAATCATTGTATTCTTTATATAATTTTCATTTACAAGTATATCTCTTTAGAAACAGTTCCTAATTTTATTTAGTGCTCCGAAAAAAAAGACAATTTAAATTTAAATAAATTAAAAGGCAAGACACAACAGTGTCAGGAATAATAAAATTAGGATGCGGAAATACACCAATTCAATCGGCTTACGCGGGTGCTACGCGATCCGCAACGTGGAATAAGAATATACGGCGAATTAAAGTTCATCTGGAACTATGCGGGTATTGGATCCCAACTACCGCGAAAGTCTCGTTTTTTCACATCCTTGTCTTCCTCATGCAACTCGAATTCCAGCCAGAGTCTTTCTCGTCTGATCGGTCCCACCGGCGGCGGTCGGAGCTCTTCGTCGCCCGGGCGACGTTAGTTAAGATTAAGTTAAAGTTGGATGAACTTCGGTCCGGGCCGAGAAACTATGCATAAGCGGTTATATTATCGCCAGATTTTGCGCGCCGCACAGCAATATAATGCGAATTTAAGGGGAATCTTATCACGTCGTCCTATAACCATACAAGTTTGATATTAATAAGACGTTCTGCCATAGTAGTAGGTACTTGGACATAATTCTTCGTTCCCGCTTGTTCGTGATGAAATAATTTTTCACATAAAAAAGATTTGTCATGTAATTAAAATTGTTATACGATTGAACATCAATAATTAAAAATATTTTCGAATAATAAAAATCGCCCAGTTATATGAAATATTTTGAGAATTGCACATTTATTTATTTATTAAGATTATTCTACGTAAGTTGCAAACGCGAAATACAATTCGCAAACTTGTCGCGATAGCAAATAAAAAGCGGTTAATAATACCACTAATCAATACTTCTGAGCAATAACATTTCCGATTTGCTATCATAACAAACGTTGCAAATTACGTTTTATGTTTATGATTTGTATAGAATAATTTCTAGATCATGTAAACAAAAAAAAAAGAATATAAATGATAATCTATAATATAAAATAATATCTAATAAATGAATAATTTATAAAAAAACAGCTGAAATTAGATTTTAAAGATTGATAGATTAAATGTTTATCTTGTATATTTGAACTCTTACAATATAGTACATACGAAAAAGTACATAGAGAGAATTTTTTCTTAGAGTTTACCCTGAAAATGTGATAGTCATGGGACAACATTATATTTCGAAGAATTTTACGTAAATCTCTCTCATGCATTAATAAAACTACAATAAAATATAAAATAAGTTTGATTAATTTTAATGAAGTGCATGGTAAAAATCTTTAAAATATGTATTGTATTGCATCATAACTATCATATTTTCAGGGAAAATTTTCAAAGAAAATTCCGTGTAGGCTATATAAATTGCGTGATTATTTACGCATAATTTTTTTTCGAACATACTCGACAATTGAAATAATGTTGTAAATTGTCTTCATTTTAACTCTGTCGCAAAGTCAAAGTATCGATTTTCTTCTCGTCAAATAAAAAACGAAAAGTAAACTATGCGCACACGTAAACCTACACGTGTCTTCGACACAGTAGAGATTTGTTCAGAGAAAGAGAAGAGTTCTCTTCAAGTCTCATCCTGTCTTGCGTAGTAATTTTTTTAAATCGAACCTTCCAGCGTTGTCTCGTCTAGCATTCTCGGGCGGTATTCACAAAAAGTGGCGGTGACGCCTAGGAAGGTGAAAAAGGCCGCATCGCTCGACAATAGCAGATACACGTACATCCCCAACGGGATATATACGGCATCACTTTATCCTCCTTCCCTCGCTGTTCCATTCTACACCCTTTCGCGATAGTGTGCTTCCAACTCCTCCTCCTCCTTCTCTACCTCCGATCTGATGCACGCACACACGCGCGCGTTATAAAATGCTCGTTATAGTTCGCCACGTAAGCGTGAGGGGTGAGGAATTTAATTTAGAACTTGATTTATATTTTAGCAGGCCATAAAATGGGGAAATAATTTGTCTCCTGAACGCGTATGAGATGGGCTTCTCTGCACTTCTATGCAGAGTTTCGTACGTATCAACCGTCTCTCCTTCCTTCCCTCGCTCATCTTCTTTACGTTCTACCCGTACGTTAAACCCACCATGG
>Ga0157363_1004030_pt1 | contig 13452 bp, 8 predicted proteins | sample AttsexASBM1_FD_111477 | JGI IMG/M metagenome (GOLD analysis project Ga0157363, IMG submission 111477) | Fungus gardens microbial communities from leaf cutter ant in Ribeirão Preto, State of São Paulo, Brazil - Atta sexdens ASBM1 | ecosystem: Host-associated > Fungi > Mycelium > Unclassified ...
ATCTAATTAAATAAATAAATATTTATCGATAAAAAAAGATATTAAATTAATGAGTCTTATATCAAATAAATATATGTTTAGCAAATATTTAGTTGATACTAACATTTGTTAAAATTTAATATATTTTTTTCAGTATACAGTTACGAATATTATACATCTAAATTCTAAAGCGTCCTATAAGCGTCCTTTAAAGTACAAAAGTGGACCCTTGTCTTACGATGATTAATAGAGAAAGATCTTTTATACCAACAAAATTGTCTATCTACAAAGCAACCTCATGGTTGCTACCTATCGTGTTGTATCTAATATTTTCGGATCTAAATGACCTATTACTGTAACAAAGGGTTAAGCTTGCTTGAGTTAAACTTGTTTTGAAAGAGTTCAAAGAATTACTTTTTCAGTTACCTTTTTAAAAATTCACAGAATTTCCTATACATTGAAATTTTTCCAAATAATTTCCCTTTTGTGAAAGTAATATAAGAAGTATAGTAGTATAGTAGTATAAGAATAGTATAGAAATAACTTTTAATAATGTGCATAATATTACGTGTATGAATCGCATTGTTTGATATCGAAAGGGTTAATGCCATAACGTTAATTCTCTTTCTCCCTCCGCTCGTTCAGTCGAGCTCGTCAAATAAACGAACGACGACAAGCAGCTGCGGGTTTCTACGTCACGAACGATGACGGACCAACGAGCACCTCGAAAAAGATGACGCGCGTCATTCCACGCCGATCGATCGTCATTCGGTTGCGCGTTCGCGAAATGATCGCGCTCGATGATCCGCATTGACGGCCGAAAAACTTCCACCCACGTCGAGCACGATGCAGCATGATCGAGTATTATCCGTCGCGTTCACGTCGCTTTCGAAAATCATGTAATTTCGACGAGTTCATAATGGAAGTCTTGCGAACGAGTGATTGGAAAATGGTGAAAATTTATGAACTACCATACAATTGCAGTTGATGAATAAATCCATAAGTATACTATACCTACAGGAAATAAAGAACGTAATGCAAAAAATCAATGGTAATGATTAATTAAATTTAAAAAAAAAATGACATTTTAAATCGTCAATCCTGTATTTTGCTTTCTAAATCTCTCTTTCTTTATATTTAATACATTTTGAATTATAAAAAGATATTAATATAACAGTAATTAATATTATTAATTACATCTTTAGAAAAATATAGTAGAAATTTAATAACATAATAATTATATTGTAGGTATATCATTATATTGTATTTTCTAAAAAAATATGAAAAAAAAATAGAAATTTTATGGACACCCCGTAGACGAAGTCAGGTGTATAGCGCAACGAATTGGCTCGTTTAAGCCGCGCGAGTCAAGTCGGTCCGCGATGAAAGCCGCGGACTTTGTTAACGTTAATCCTCATGCGAGACTACTGTGCATGCTCGGCTTCACAGCCGAAAGGTTCGTCTCGCCAATTACAAGCGTGGAAATCGTCAACTTGAAGATAATCGGGAATCAGCATCACTCGCCGCGTACAACGCACCATTTACGTCCTCTCTTACGACTTGGCGAAAGTTTTAACTACTCATTGCAAGACGCTCATGTGATTTTTTTCAAAGTACGATAAAATAATATTACGTATAAATTAACTGGCTCAATATAATTCTTGAACACTGTAGAAATTTCTAAAATAAAAAATTATATATTGCTTCTCAGTTAGTATAAGTATTGCTGACAAAGAGATTATTTCAAGAGACAAGCAACAACAAATACTTAGAACACATTGAGAAAAATATCTTAAATTTAAATAAATATTTATTTGAATAGTGCCAATTAAACATTTACGTACTAGTAAATATTCACTTAATAAAAACAAATGATTATTAAATCAAATTAATGTTTTTGTATCGAATAAATATATTTTAATAAATATTTAATTGGCACTATTCGAATAAATGATTTATTAAAATTTAGTATTTTTTTCTATACGATCAATGTAATGCTACAAATGTTTTGAAATATATTTTAATTGTAATCAATTAATAAAATTCTTTCTTCTGATCAATCAAATGCTTCATTTGTAATGAGACTTTGACTGCTCTCTAAATTTTATGATATAAAAACAAGTCCTTCCTTCTCTCTCTATATAATTAAATACTGTCTTAAAGTAAAATTATAGATAGTCATCGGAAACTCCACATATTCGGGATTTGCGGAACTTTATTTTCAAAATCTGATGTCTGAAGTGATCTTGGAATGCATTCAATGTCCACATAACGTCTACTACTACAACAGCGCAACTGCGAATATGGTTACGCATCGTGGTTAAGCTTGACCGGAGCTCTGACTCGAAGTGTCTCTACTTGTCTACCTAGTGGATCGACGTCGATCGGGAATGATGGAACCGTGCATGAATGAAGAAGCGAAGATGCAACGACTGCCGTACATGGCGCGCAAGACGAGTCCAGGAGTCGTACGATTACCGATGAATCGACATCGTCGCAGCTGACAGCCGATCCCTGCGATCTTAATCTGGCCGCTCACAAGAAGGAAGATCCGGTAAGAGCGGCTGAAGGAGAAGGGCCGGGAAAAAATCGCAGAGCATCACGGCGATCGAGCGAACCGGAATCCGTCTGTCGGTCGGCCGACCGGATCAAGACACCCTGAATAATTCATCACCGAGATCGAACGCGGGGTCCGACGACAGACAACCTCCCTGCATGTTTGCGTTGCGTGTCGAGTGCGCGCCTACCCTTTTCCCTCAACGCAACACGAAGCGACGGTGAAAGCAAATTTACATGCTGTATATTTTTGATGATTATATTCTGGATGAAAAAAGAGGCACATAAACTATGTTTCCACGTGATGATAAAAATAATCATTCGTAAGAAACGAATGAAAGAACTAACATAAGTCAAGAATAATTAAAAATCTTCTATTATTTTAATTATTCAAGACAAAATATGTAGCTAGTTTACCTTTAATATCCGTTTCCACCAATGTAAATTAACATAAACTTCGGTTTAATTTGCTCTTTTTGTAAATAGAAAAAGATGAAGAGTTAATTGAACTAAGATTAAAATTGAACACTGGTATAGAAATGGGCGTAAGTTACTTATACTAGTTAATCAAGATAACGCATGTGACAAAAACTCATCTCGAGATGCATAAAAGAACGCGACTAGCAAGCTGCGAAAAAAACAGGAAAATGAGAAGGGTAAGAAGAGCGAGAAGACTTGAGACTGAAACGGGAGAGAGTGGATTGGGTTGCAGCGAGTTAACCGGCTCAGTACTCGGCGTGAGATCCTGTTAGACAACGATGTCAAACTGACGGTATGACGCACAAGACGTGAGACAAGTTGGGAGAATCGAGGTAGAACAAGAAAAAAAAGAGCAAGTCTCTCCAAAATAATCGCGATTATTGAAGCTAATCCTTGCAATGTTATACATAATTCCAAAAAATTGTGTAATCCTATACCTATAAACTTGTTGAATCTTATTAATTAACCCACATAACCGAAAATTATATGTTCAATAATATTAACTCAATTATCAATAATCAACAAAGAAATGACTCTCCAATTTATTTAAATATATGATAAAAAAATTTTATTTGGAATTTTCGTATAAAATTATATATTAGATTTCAGAATTCGTTAATTTAGTACTGATTTAACTTTTAATAATATTATTTAATATTATTTAACATTAAACGGATAAAAGAATATACCTTGAAAATTATCGATACAAATAATTAAATCCCTATCAAGATTTGATGATAACAAATTACATTTACAAATTATGCAACATGCAATAATAAATCATATGTATGCCATACAGATTATATAAAAATAAAATTTGTATCTGAGAGACGAAGAGGAGAGATTAAAGAGAGATAAAAAGGACAAGATGGAAGTAGAGGGACAGAGACGGAGGGAGTCAGGGCGTGATAATCGACATTGATTTCCAACGTAGCAGCCGGCGTGTATCGATTGTGGAAAGACTAATGGCTAACGCGGTTAACCATATTATCCCACAGCGGAAGTCCACCGATTGAAACGGGAACATAAATAGCGGCGAGTCTCGAATCGTCCAATTCAATTATTAGTTTAATAATCAAGGATGACAATTTTCTAAATAACTCGATCTACGGGAATGTCATAGATAATATAAAAATAAATTCATCACCCAAATATTAAAGAGAATAAAAAATCGTGTCATACAATAAAAAATAAATCATATCACATTCTGAATTATGATTTTATTATTCCACATCCTCTCTTAGATTAAATATACGATTGAATATAAGGTAAGATGCAACGTATATATTGCATAAAATATTTTATAATATAATATTCTTGATATTCAGTTCTATTTTTGATAACAAAAAGTAATGATATTTTATTGCGAGATGCGAAAATATTAATTTTCTTATTAGATAATTGATTAGATTATTATACGATTTTATCGCCTGATAATTCAATGCACAACTTCCGACGAAAGCAATAAATTTTGCGAGAATAATTAATAAGCGATGTTTTTTTTATCTCCCTACATCCTTGAAATGTGCAACCGCGGTCGATTCTCCGAGAAACTTATCTCGGCAGTCTTTATTAATTTCGTAACTTTTCGTAAAGCAACGCCGCGCCCGAGTCTGATGTGTAATCGCGCATAGTTCGCGATGTTGGTCTTCTTCGCTCGCCATATCTGGTCAACGAGTTTATACGCTCTTTTCGGTAAAGATTCCCGAAATTTTTCGTCCTCCCGCATGTTCGGGCCGGATCGTCAATCGAGCGAGAGCCGCCAGAGAGGACGTCCGAAGTTTCTCAGGGCGTTCAAGTTTCACGGTGGTTGATATTTCATACAGAGTGGGTAACGGGGTACCCCATCGTCGTTCACGTTCTCCATCGTAGCATCTATATAATGCTTTCGCCCGTTATTACGCTCCCGACCTATGTACACCCCATTGAGTAAAGTGCGGTTTAGCATCCGGCTTGCGCGACACGCGGGGCTTCCCTCTCGCTATCTCAGCATCATCTTAGAGACCCGAACGAGACACTCGACGTGCAAATTTCGCGATGTGGCGAGTAAAAACAGGTCAGTCCTTATAAGTGGTCTTCAAGTTTCCTAAACCGTTGGTTACCAGGTCTGCTTTCTGTGACTGAACTTGCTTTCAAAAAGTATATATGCACTTTTGGAATTCAAAATGAGTTATAAAATCTATAATAGTATATTATGGTGCGAAGATTCCAAGATTTTAAGAGTTCGATCCTCTAATATCATCAAGATATCAAAATTTTAAATTGTAAAATTTTAAGATCTTAAAATTATTAACTAAGACTATTGATAAGATTCAAATATTGATATTTCGTCAAAATTAAAAACGATTTTTTTATTGAGCGTAACTGACGTCATCTATGGAAATGGATGTAAAATAGCGGATGGTTCGCGGGGGTAAGAATCGCGAGAACGCGGTTTGCGCGGCGCGTATCGTTTATTTAATCGTTGTTTTTAATTATATCGGATTTGCGCGTGTCTGGGATTCTCACGGTAAGAGACAATAAGGACATTCATTCGTGTCTTCGTGCGTTTATACTGTGTGCAAGGGACAGCGGTTTCTCTTAAGTCTTAATCGTTCGGCACGGAATGCGCGTTTAATGCAAAAGAGAACACAGCTCGCCTGTGTTCCACTTCGCTTGTATTTTCTACTTCTGTCGCGCCAACACCGCGTCGGTTGTTTTACGATCTGTCCTCAATTCCCCGCAAGTTCTTCAAGATCCTGGTGATCTAGCGGCTTCCCTGGCCTGACGCTAATATCACCCGTGTTTCACGCGATCTCTTGATCTCATTACGATTTACGCGCTCGTTGGCAAAGCTCCGATGCTCTCCTCTGCCTTAAATTTATTAATTATATTTCATTAATAACTTTACATTCGTAATGCAAAATATAACAGAAATTTTAGAACGTTGATAATCATTTTTATTCATAATTTTTGCAAATTTATTTATAAAGTAGAAATAGATTTATTATCATATGCGTGCAATCATATAAATGCTTTATTTGATTATATTTAATATTTTTAAGATATAAAATATTTTATGTTTCAGAATGGATTATGTAATTCTCGCTACTATATGGAAAGAATTTTATAAATAATATTGTACATATCATAGAGAATGCAACATATAAAAGCAAGTTGTTTAATTCCGTATTCAATATTGAACAGGATAGCGGACAAGTCGATAAAAACCAGTACGAAAATTTAATATTCAGTGCACGTCCGTGTATCGCAAAATTGTACGATAAATAGTCAAAAGCAATATCTCGCAATAAAGACAATTGCTTTGGAATTTCGATTTTGAAAAAGAAAACCAAATATGGGTGCGACGCGAATGAGAAAAAAGCAAACAACGCTACTATGTACACGTATAAATCGTGAGATTGAATCAACAAACGACGAGATCGAGTAATTGGAGAAGAGAAGCCATATTAAGAACACACACACAGATTATCTCTCCATCGCGTCAAAGTTTCCACTATCGATATTTCGGTCACAAAAAGCGTGAATTATTTTTTTATTGTTAATATTCTCAATTCTCGATATCGATATTTGTAACGTAATATGAAAAATAAGTGCTAAAAGTAATATTCATCGAGAGCATTCGTTCGTTATGAAAAAAAATTCATTTATTCTAATATTCTAATAGCAGCATTCAACATCCAATATTCGATATTTAATATCACGTAACGTCCTAGCCAATATTCAATTATGTAAAATTTCATGTGCGTTTAACTTCCTAAGTTTCTTAAGTAATGAAAGAATTTCGTAACACATTTTACGTTCGCAATGTTAAGACGATGCAAAATATTTGGAAAGATTAAAAAAATCTTTTTAAGAAGTAATTGGCTAATCAAACGAAAGGTTAAGCGAAATCCTATGATTTTATTTCTTGGCGAAGAGTAAGCTCAGTTGGGGATGGCAAAACTCTGCGGGGTAGAAAGGAACGAGGAATTCGAACGCGACAAAGAGGGTGAAACAGCCTATCGGAATTATTCCGACCAGTCATCGGGACTTATGCCGCTTATGGGATTACACCGGCATTAGCCGGTAGAGCTTGTTCTCCACCATTCTATACGAGATCCACGATAAAGCCGGGTTACAAGCAGCATTTCTAGCGAGTTGGCCCCGGAAACTTCGCAACTATTTAGAGATCTGTTCGTCGGTAATAATACATGTACATTCCCCCGGATTCGATGTGAACACGTATTCACATATGTAACGTTTCCAAACGTTTTTCACGTCTTAAATTGTTGTCTAATTTTCTTTATTGCTATCTCAATCGTTTACAATTATAAAAAATTACATTCTTTCTATATATTATACATCATAAGAAACTATAATATTAAATTATAAATTAATTTTTAATTCAATCTTCTAAAGACATGACAAAAATCATGCAAATTGGCGAAACAAGATGTCTCCTATTCCTTATCGACTTTTTAATTTCCCTTACTTTTTAATTTCCCCTAAGCATGCACAGGCAAAAGAGGCAGTACACATCGAGTAAATTTACCGAATCAATTTGAAGGAAAGCAAGTCTGAAGAATCCACGAGGATACCTAAGGGATAGAAGAGCAAGGATAGGACACTCTAGGACAGAGAAGAGAAGGTGAGGGAGGAAAAGGAGGGAAACACAGAAGAGGAGGCTACTTAAAATCTCGGCGTTTGAGGCGTACAGAGAGGAATTTTTTTCGGCGAGCATTCCGCTCCTTTAGCGAAGATTTTCGTCCGTTAGACACTTGGCTGAGCGCGCGCGCGTATCCTCCTTTGCCCTCTAGGAGCAAGGGCGGCTGGCTGTCGGGGGATGCTCGCGGATCTTTTCCCTGTAATTAATTTAAGAGGGTTCGCTCGAGCTACTCCGATTCCCGTGGCGTCTCGCGGATCACCGAGAAGAGGAGGGTTCCTCGTTTCTCGTTGCTTTCACTCTTCTCCCTCTTAACGCGCCAGTTTTTCGCCTTTGCACACACTCTTGCGCTCGATGAGGATCAATTCTCATTCGCAAAAAAAGTGATTTTCGAAGAACAATATATCCTAAAAAAATAATAATAATAATAAGATAATTATTTCACGACAAATTCTTTTCAATTCTGTACCTAACTAAATGAAATTTTTTGCAATTATTTTAGCAAAATCGTTCTTTTCATGAATAAAAAGTTTTAATCTCTTCAATCATTCAATCCATGTATTATATATTCTAGATGTGTGGAAGCGACGAAAATAATTCCGAGATATTCATCCACGTAGTCTACTAACAATCCACGGTAAGAATAATAAGATTCGCGCATGACAAAAATGGAGTGAGAGTTAAAGTCAGATTTATGTCTCTAATCGCTCATTAATACGGAGCTCTCGCGCGCGCTCGACCAAACAGCGTCTTCGAGGTTGTAAATCCAGGAGTACAGTAGTTCGCGAGTCCTTTTCGTCCGAGTGTAAAACGGTGCTAAGCCTGTGTCGCCGAGCAGGGTGCGAGAACGAATAGAGAAAAGAGAAGAAGGAAAAGGAAGAGAGGTGAACGTCGTAGACGGAGAAGAATCGGGATGCCGAGGTGCTACTACTCAAGGAGCAAGGCCAGGAGGAGGATAGGGGAGCGCGTGGTAATCCAAGATTTATCTCGCAGTCTGTGACACCAGGACTGCTGCTTCTGTTGCTTCAAGGGCTACCGGATCTCTCCGCCTTCGCGGGCTGGAAGCGATTTGCGCGCGAAAGAGAAGAAAAACGAGTTACAAGCAACGTTTCGACTTCCAACTTGATTGCCTGAGCAAATCGTTAAAATGCAATGCGTTTTTCAATACATATTGAATATACTAGAAAAAATGGATCTCCGTTTGTATATTTTCCTCATTCTACCTGCAATGATAGTTTGATTTATGAAATAATATTGATTCTGTCAAGTTCAATAAGAGCAAAATAAAAAACGATCTAAAAAAATTTGATAATTAAATATTACGTGTAATAATTAGCAAATTATTATTTTTCTCATAATTATTACTCTTTCACAAAGATATTTTTTAAATAAGTAACATACATTTCAGATCATCGTTTGCATCCGTGATTCAGGAGGCGAGAAGTCGCAGAATCGTGAGAAACGTTCCGCAATTACATTGCGTCGGTACATACATCCTCAGCATTATAATCTTCTGCGGAGGTGAAGAAGCGAGAAGAGAAGTGGACGAGTGAGTCCGGTTGTGATAAATCGTTGCGGCCAATAGTAGCCAGCCGATCTTCTCGATTAAAGTAAAATATATGGCAGCTTTAATTACGAAGAGATTTCGGAACGCGACTCGGGCTCTCGCCGAGAGGAAGCGAGCGAGAAAGCAAAATGGAAAGAAGAAAGGGAGATAGAAAAGAGAGAAATGGAGAAGAAGGAGCAGGTGAGATCGAGTATCGAGGCGGAGAAGAGTAGGGATCAGAGGAGGGGGCGACCTTTGAGATGCATTATTCATGGGGTGTGAGAAGATACGATATGATCCAATATGTGGCCCGCCCATATACCTACTAACTGCCGACGAAACCTGCGAGAGAGAAAGAGAGAGAGAGAGAGAGAGAGAGAGAGAGAGAAAGACAGAGAATCCTCTAAGCTGCTGAAAATTGGTCCTCGAATTTTCGCGTAATTTAGAATACAAGGGATGCCGCCTCGCTAGTTTCCCTCGCAAACTCGTGGTTACGAATCGGTCGGAGCAACGTACGTTATCGAATCTACCGTTTCCCCCGACCGCGTCTACCATCGTCCATATGGGCTTCGCGAGTTCTGAATATTTAAAGAGATACGCGACTCGTGCGGTTCTTAAGAAGATGCAAATACGATCGAAAAGCTCGTTGAGCAAAGCAAAAACAAGTATCAACAAGATATGAAATATCAGAATCAGAAGCGGTTTAAGATTATTAGCATTTTAATTGACAATTGCAAAAAATTAAAACTTTTTATACTATATAAAACTAATATACAATCTCAATAAAATTTAAAGCGTAACGTAAAGTAATAATAACAAAAAAAAAGATTTTAAAAATTACTACAAACATTTTAATATATAAAATGATTTTGATGAGATTTTTTTTTACAGTGTTCGTATTAAATGTAGAAAATATTACATCACTATTTTTTAAATATAAATACTATCAATTGTCTCTCTTTCTTACAAGCCTTCAGTTAAAATGATGTTTAAATTTTTAAAAATCACTCAAAGAGAATTCTTAACTGAGAGAGAACGATTTAAAGTTCACGTGGAAAAGTTATGAGGCCTTCGAGAAGACGATCGAGGGAACGAAAAGATTCTTAACGAGAGTAAAAGGCGTAAAATACTGAGAGTGAATACTCAGGTGGTTTAGCATTCGTAACTTTACGCGCCTCTATGCACCCTTTACGCAAACGAAGTTTCTGAACTCTTTCGGCACGCATGCTTATCTTAATAGTGCAACGTTGCAAGGATAAAGTCGACGTATTTACAACGACTGAGAAAATTTTCAAGATGTGTGGTCTCACGATGCTAAAAGAACGCGAGATGCATCTATAATCAAAGAATAAATTATTTGTAACGATAGTATTAGTATAGAGTCAGACAAGTTTCACGACATTCCACTGTTCATATGTATATTATATGTATATTTTAAGAACATCCGAAATGAAGATTCTTCTTCGGAATAGGAAATATTCTTGGACTTTTCACAGCAAACGTGGGAACCACGAACATGGGAACATTACTATAATCCTCGTATGCCGGAATGGGTTTTCGCGATCGAGCGGATCGCGATGTGAGTAACAACTTAAGACTGCACCATCGCACCATCGCCGCGTGTTGTAGTTGCAGGCCGCACGAATCGGACGAGCAAGAGCGGCGCGGTGTATTAACACACAATGAGATAGTTTTGTTCCGTCGCTCCGAACACGGGACCGCGCTTGTTCGTTTCGATGTCGGCAGCCACGTTCCATACCACGGATATTTGGTGCACCGGGTGTCTTGATAATGCGCCACGAAAAAAGCAGAGAGCAAGTGTGTGCTCGTTACGTGTCGACGTGTTACGAATTATACGCCACGTACGACATCACGTTTACGAAATATACGAGGTGTACAATTGAGCTTAACAATATAGCTGCTTCGTTCCTCCTTTGTGGAAAATGTCCGATAAATCGATTACTAGTAGATTGGAGACTCACAGAGAAAATGTACTTATGTTAACAATTCTACGATAACGCGAGCATCTATTTGTGAAAGAATTTTTCGGCAATAAATAAAATTTAAACTTTTAAAATAAGTAAATAAATATGATGTATAATAATCCGTACAGAATATGAAATATATGAAAAAAATGCTTTAAAGTAGCAAAACAGAATTCCTACAATTTATATTATACTATATTAAAAATATTTAAAAAATTTTTTAAGAATCCCATTCATCAGAAACAAAAATACCCGAAAAATTATTTTATATATCAAAAGTATGTACAAAATAAAATGTAATCTCTAAAAGAAACAGAAAATAAAAAATTGGCTTTCAATAGTTGATATATAATACGAAATTCTTTATATGTATACTATATAATTTTGCGCTTATTCTCAGAGGGAAAATGGCTGGCACTCTGTCGAGTTACATCAAATGCATTCACGTGAGTTATATACGCGAAGTCAAGCGCGGCGTATAAAAATGCGGAGCGGGGCAAACGCGATGCGTGTTGCTGCGTTGCACCAAACTGTAAACTCTGATGTTAACTCACGCACTAATGACTCGCTATAGAGTTCGGATCCCAAACGAGTGAATTAAATGAAATCGCAGTTCCGCTGCGACGGCGGTCATAAAAAAAATCATCCTGCGCAGTCCGCAGAACCGGCGGGAAAAATTAAAAACAACCGGCTGCCCGCGCGCTTATATTTAAATCGAATTATCAACTCCGCCGGTTTTTAACGGCCGCCGCCGCTATGCCCGCCGGCCGTTTCCGCGATAGTTTATTCGCTAAACCGAACGACGAGATCGTTAGTCGCCGGTTTTGTAGCCGCTGATTCGACTGCTACAAAGTAACCGGACTGCGGGCTGCTAAGTGGCCGCCAGGAGTATTAAGAGCGTGGAGATCACCGATCGAAGCCTGCCATCGGGCTGATAATCAGCGATGGAATACGGTGTCGATCTGCGACGTTAGTGCTTTATATTACCGACGTATGCCGCTAATTGGAGGCAACCTCACTATCGAGCTCGTCATTCGAAGTCTCAGTGCTAACGTATTTAATTATAATTAAAAGCCGGTACAAACGATTAGCGCCAATCGCGAATTTCCGAATCGTTGAACAAAGTAGCCTTTTTATGCTGGTAGAAGCTGTAAGAGACTAATGCGACTTGTGTTCTTGATATGCAGGAAAGAGTACATATTCGATTCGATTAATTCTTGAATTTACAACAATGATCTCGATTTAAATCTTATATATTTTCAGTCATAATAAAAATATCATACATATATTTAAAAAAAAATATATATATATATATAAAGTTACAGAGAGAGAGAGAGAGAGAGAGAGAGAGAGAGAGAGAGAGTGTGTGTATTATTTTTTAACCACATTTATAACATAATTATAAAAAAATATATTAAATTTATTTACCATCATTATTATAGAATTATTCAACGTGATAGGTATATAAGATTAAAATTTACAATAAAATTTTAGCATATAATTATTATGAATATTATAAAATATTGTAAAATTAGAGACAACTCTTTTATTGTCATTAAAAATAAAATTTATTAATATATTCTTAAGATTAGGAATGTTGAATATTAAATACTGTTTATAGGATTGAAAAATTTAAACACTTTGCGGATGAGTATTTCGCAGACACCGTGTTGCGTGCGAGATTCACAAAGGCAGAGCCGTTCTCTATTGCTCTCGTACCGGGCCATTGTGTGCGAACGCTTTGATAAATTACCGAATAATTGTCAAATGTTAGAAAACGATGAAATCAAGAGTGATTTTGCAGCAAGGATCAGTGAAGGTACGTGAGAAGGTATCGACCTTCTCTGTTCCATTTTGCTTTCTCATAGAAGACTGATCAATTTGTAGTCACATACATATAATATCTAACTAGTTTAAATTATTCAACTAACAAAAAATTAGATAAAATAATGCCAATATTCTTGATAAATAATCTTATTCTTGGTAAATAATCTTGATAAAAACACTGTCGTCTATTACTTGTTAATATTTATTAATAAAGAAATACTTGTAGATAATTTTGTTATACGTATTACAAAATTATCTATGTTGGTATTTTCTAATTGATGCTCTCGTATATTAGAGAACCAGAAAAAATTTTTTAATTACTTACATTTATTACTTTTTTAAAAGAGAAAGTTAAGCTCAGTGTAATTCTGCTGTGTGTGTGTGTGTGTGTGTGTGTGTGTGTGTGTGTGTGTGTGTGTGTGTGTGAGAGAGAG
>Ga0157363_1004031_pt1 | contig 13452 bp, 4 predicted proteins | sample AttsexASBM1_FD_111477 | JGI IMG/M metagenome (GOLD analysis project Ga0157363, IMG submission 111477) | Fungus gardens microbial communities from leaf cutter ant in Ribeirão Preto, State of São Paulo, Brazil - Atta sexdens ASBM1 | ecosystem: Host-associated > Fungi > Mycelium > Unclassified ...
GAGCATTCGATGAGCCTCAGCCGCAGATTTCTTCATATTGAAGCAAAAAATTAAAACCTCCCGCAAATGACGAGAATTTGGCTCATAAACTGACATTTTCAATCGAGAATAACTTTATGATGCTGAAATCGACTAATGTTTCTATGGGGTTATGTTGACAGATGCCCAAGTTTATTGTATGACGTATATGATCTATTTATTTCGACCACCACTTACCGCTAAAGCCATCTATAGAAAAACGGCGGAAGCAAAGTTGTACACCTAATATATTAATAGAATTATTCACTGTTTCTTATGGATAGTAATCCACCAATTTTTACATGAAACTGAAGTTTATATATCTTCTTATTAACTTTTAATTTTAAGCAGTTGATATTTCAAATATGTTTATATTGTTTATACAAATATTTTATTGAAAGATATCATATGTTTAACATCGAGAATGACCCGATCGGAGTTGAAACGCTGTTTATTTTAATTTGTTGTAATCTGTTTAATGTCTATTAATATATTTTGCTTATTAATAATATTTATATTTTATTTTTATTCTCATGATTTCATAGTCCTTCTTAATATATTTTTAATTAATAAATTTATTGTACAGATGTTTAAAATTTCAAGTAATCAATAATGTATAAAATCATAAACTCCTTAAATTAATACAATAATAAATATAAATGAAATGTTAAACTGGGCATTAAGAATCAACACTAAATACTATGTTGCGCAATAATTAAATTATATAATTAATTATATTAATAATAATATGATTAATTATTTATTGCGCAACATAGCATCTATCGCTGATTCCTAACACCAAGTTAGTATCTTATTTATATTTGTTATTGTATCGTTTAAAACTTATTTTATTGTAAGTTTAGAATTTAAATATTATTTAATGTTTAAAAATTAAATATTATTTAAACGACAAACAAATAAGTAAAATCGAAAATAACTTTAAGAGAATAATCTTAAGAATCTTAAGATTATTATAAGGAAATAATATATAAAGAATAGATGAATAGAGAAACAACAAAAGTTTTACTCACTTTAAGGAGAAATAATAAAAAGTTATCATAACTTTTAATGTTATTTACAATCTGTAATACTAAAAGTCAATCACATTAATTTCTTTATCATCGATTTATGTATTTTATTGTTTTGATGATAATTACTTACGCATGAGCATGGATAACGCATATGTGGAAGCGTTTATAATTAATTCTAAAAAATGATATGTAATATAACTATATATACTATAAAATGATTGTAATATAACTTTATTATACATGATTGAATTCAAAAAAAAATAATTTTTAATTTGGTAAAAAAAAATTTGAAAAATTTGAAATAATTGAATGGTAGGGGTATATCGTCACACAAAAAATTTTTTTGAATTTTTTTCTTAACTTTAAAGTTTTCTTGAAACCGTACAACTTTTGTTTAAAAAATTTGTCCCATCATTTATACTTTCGACGATATTCAGCTAAAAAGAGAACGTTTTTTTTCCAAAGAGATATTTCATTCTTTAAATAGGAGTTAGTGCGCATAAAAAATACATTTTAGATTTTTGTGTTTAACAACATATTTCATGAAGAATCAAATCAGTGCTGGACAATTGTGAAACATTCCTTATAAGTAAAAATCGAAATTGAATGACAATAATTAAAATTAATTAAATTAAAGACTCTTTATGCTAAATACAATAATTAATCAAGTATAAATTAACGGCTACATAGAGTCAAACGTTTTTGATTATGTCAATTATGAACAAATATATCTTTGATACGAAAAATTCGAACGTTTCGATCCCATTATTTAAACCATCAATGATAATATAATATACAAATGTTAATTGATGTTAGAGAGAATGGTGAAATGCTATAATATTATGTAACACATATTTATACAATATAACACATATTGTCCTCTTATTTATCAACAGAGGTAAGTCCATCACTTGGTGGAGTGAAAGTGTGACACGATTATTTTAAACCTTGGAAGTGTGTCTGTGAATTATGCAAGACAATAAAAACTAATCACTATTTCAAAGGAAATTATTTTAATTTTTAAACGAGCTTATCTCTGCTTACCTCGACAAAAACACAACTCCATTACACTTATAAATTACACTTATAAATGACGTGTTTAGCTGACAATTCGTTGTTATGATATCAATAATTGACGACCTTTGAACGATGTAATAAAGACAGTTGATATTAAGCGATATATATAATATAAGATTAGGATAAATTCTTGTTTATCAGTTTGTTTAGAATATCCGCATATGACTGATTAAGACCTTCGGTGTCTGTTTGTAAATTAAGTCCGTTCTTTTGTGTTTTAATACAAAGCATTTCCGAGATCAAGCGTTTATAACAAAAATTCTCACAATCCAGAATATCCAATTGCTCCAATCGAAATCATGACCGCAATCCAATCAGTCAGTAATAACAAATCTGGAGGAATTGTTCCAACGTAACTCTGATGTTCATTTATTCTAGTTTTTAATTTCCTCCATGCCTATCCAATATGAGTTGCATCACAATCATTGCATTTAATTCTATAAACAACGTTTTTTTTTGTTTCGTCTGGAGGAGGATTTTGAACAAGTTGATGTAATTTATGTTGGACAGATGGAGGAAATTAAAAACTAGAATAAATGACCACCAGTTACGTTGGAACACTTCCTCCAGATTTGTTATTACTGACTGATAGATTGGATCGCGATCAAGATTTGGATTGGAGCAATGTGGATATTCTGGATCATGAGAATTTTTATCATAAATCTTGATCTCGAAAATGCTTTGTATTAAAACATAAAAGAACGGATTTAATTTACAAACAGACACCGAAGGTGTCTTGATCAGTCATACGCGGATATTCTAGACAAACTGATAAACAAGAATTTGACCTAATTTTATATTATATATATATATCTATATATATATATACAGTATTATATTATATATATATTTTTTTTGTCAGCTAAATTGTTATTTATAAGTGTAATTATGGAATTGTGTTTTTGTCGACCAAGCAGAGGAAGCTCGTTTAAAAATTAAAATAATTTTCTTTGAAATAGTGATTAGTTTTTATTGTGTTACATAATTCACAGACACACTTCCAAAGTTAAGTTTAAAATAATCGTGTCACACTTTCACTCCACCAAGTGATGGACTTACTTGTGTTCATAAATAAGAGGATAATATATACATTAATATTATAGCGTTTCAACATCATTCTCTCTAACATTAACATTTGTATATTATATTATCGTTGATGATGGTCCAAATAATGGAACCGAAACATTCGAATTTTTTGTATCAAAAATATATTTATTCATAATTGATGCACCAACAGCGTTTGACTCTATATAGCCGTTAATTTGTATTTGATTAATTATTGTAATTTGTAAAATTTGGAACGTTTTAGATTTAATGCTCAGTGAGAAATAATAATGAAATCGATGTAGAATCGATGTGACGTCAATTTAATGATTTCGACGTCAAATCGATTTATTTCTTACTGAGATGATTGTACTAGAATTATATTATAAATATTATGTATTATATATATATATCTCATTACATAATCTCATTATTCATTTGTAATTACCATAAATTAATCACTTGAGTAATTAGTTCAATTACTATTTTTTGTCGTGCACAATTCATATTGCAAAGTATATTTTGGATTTATGCGCTATGAATTCCAAGCAATTGCGTTTCTATTATAAAAAAATCAAAGATGATAATGTTAAAAAAGGGTTTTGAAGAAGATAGTATATATGTTTTTAAATGAAGACATCTAAAAAATATTCGAAAAAAATGAATGAAAATACCCATTCAAATACACTTCATTTTTATTCATCAAGAAACAAATAAATACTTGTAACAACGTAATTGCTTGAATTTATAATGCATAAATCGATAATATACTTTACACAGTTAAAACATAACTGACAGCCTACTGAGTCCCTCCACAAAAAAGTTTTTTTAGTTAAACGAAATGAGCGCGACAATTTTTTTGCAGATTTTGAAAGTACATAAATTGCGAATTATATAATTTATTAATTAAGATTTGATTAAATATGGCCATTTAGACAGACTATGATGTTAATTATTAATATCACAAAATTACGCACAAAATACGCATACATGTAGGATAAAGATAACTATAGATGTTAAAATCAATATACACACAGAAAGATTGCAAAATGATTGTAGATATATTTCATTGCAATGTAATATTGTAAATATATTGCGCGATGTATTTGCAATATTATTACAATGTCATAACATCATAAAAATGTCCGCTTTTAGTAAGATTGCGCTGTTATGTCGATACAATGTTGCAGTGCAAGGTATTTGAAATTATTACTAAAAATAATTTTTTTATTATTATTGAATATATTATACTTTGAAATACAAAGTAATATATGCATATAAAATAAATCCAGAAAAAGAATTAATATATGTTTTATATTTTAATTATTATTTATACTTATATTTTATACTAATTATATTTTATACTTTGCAAATATTATGCAGGTATATATATTTTTTAATCATAAAAGAATAATATGGCTAAATTAAAATAAAATTAAATAATATAATAGAAAAGTTACGAGCACAAACAGGATCTTTTAATATTCAAATTAATAATTGAAGTGGCAAAAATAATTTCGTAGAATGTGGAGATACCACCGTAGAATCGATTCTATATAGTAGGTCTTCTAGGATTCTATATAGTAGTATAGTAGTCTCCGCAGATCGCCAAGATAAAGCCGTACGGCCAATTCAAAGAAACAATAAAGTCATACAACCAATTCAACAATATGTTAAGGTTTCCGCTTTTAACTCAAGACGGAAACGACAGAAGTGACGATGCCTACATTTTGCGGTCCTTTTATATCATGTCTGGACGTTTTTCAAAACGTGAAAATCAATCTATTATTTTTTTTGGAAATTAATTTTATGCGAACTAATTCATGTATACGCTGAAATTGAATGAATTGCACTCTTCTTGAAGTTTGTACATTTCGAGCACATGAAAGATACGTGGTATTAAATTGATCGTCACACGACTTTTTTGGTTGTAAGAGTCCTTTTTAATTAAATTTGAATCGAACAGGAGGTCGAGATGTGCGTCCAGCCTTTGTCTTGTGGGGATTTATTAGTTTCTGGTATTTTAATTTCTTCTCCCATGATGTTGGTTTTAATCTATCCATCGAGACATTAGTGACCTTTCCATTAATTTTGATCTTGAAAGTTTTTGGCGTATGAAGTACTCAACAGAGGGAAAGAATTATTATAATAACAAAATGTTTTAGAAAATTTAGTAATTGATTTTTTAAGAAAATAAAAATTATTTTGTATGAAAATTCTTTAATAACGTAAGGTACTTCCACACGTTTAAACTACAGAGACGCTCCTGAGCCAGAACGTGAGCGCTCGGCGGTTCGACCATTGAGCCTCGAGCGATAGTAGGGGTCGCTCGCCGGAATCAGTCCGAAATGTGCAAATCTTTGCGAGCACTAATCTAAAAGAAATTGTTTGGATAAGCGTATTAATTGTAAACGAGTTCGGCTGGTGTTGCATTCAAATCTTCTTTCTAAGCAGTTCTGATGCCCACAAGTACAATAGGTAAGATTTCAACTTTCTGCCTGATGACACTTTATGGCTGTTTTAAGCTATCTGTGAAACCGCTTCATTAATTCATTTGAAGCTGGATGAATCATCGTGCGGAAATGAGTTGACTCTGTTAATTTCATGAATTGTCTAAAAAAGTCTGCTTTAAATTATTTTTATCTTATTATCCAGCCCTTTGTTTCGTCTACTGTTGAACATAGGCCTCCTCTAATGTTCGCCATCTTTTTCTGTCCTGCGCCATGCAAATTCAATTTGCTGCTATTTCGTTGCTAGATCGTCGGTCCATCGAGTTGATGGTCTTCCTACACTTCGCTTGTCCATTCTCGATCTCCATTCCAAAAGCTTTTTGTCCATCTTTCATCGTCCATCTTTCATTCTGGCTACGTGTCCAGTCTATCTCTTTTTATTTTGTTATATGCTTTATAATATCTCTAATTATTGTCCTTGATCTGTTATTACTTTAATCGGTATTTCAAAGCAAGCTATCCAATTCGTGAATAATTGTTTAGCAACTATCTCTGCTGAAATGTCTCTGATGGGAATTGCCTCTAGCCATCTTGAAAATTGATGATACAATAATTGTAAGGTAATATCGATATTGGATACTGGTAATGATCCTAGAAGGTCTAAATGAATGTGTTTAATAGACGGATTAAAGGCTCCAATAGGTGAAGTATTGTGTTACTTTCGATTTCTAGCATTGGACACATGATTAAGTCCACAACTTGCAATCTTGTTTAATACGAGGCCATATGTCGTTGTGCTACTAATTTGGCTCTAGCTCCTGAATGTGAAAAATCATGCAAGGAAAACTTAAAAACTTGTTTTCTAAATGATCCTCCATATCAATGGTGCTCGAATAATCGAGCTATTAGCCGAATCGCAAAGCAATTCTCTTGTAGAACCTGAAATTGCATTTTTGAGAGTTTAAATCCGCTTTTCAAGAAGTTCTTGAAGCTCCGAATATTCTTTTTGAAATTCAGCTAGTTTTTCGAAGTTAATTGTCTCCTATATGGCTTCTACTGTAGAAAGTGTGTCAGTTACACAATTGTCTTTTCCGGAAATATGACGGATATCCGTTGTAAATTATTCAATGTATTTGTTGTCCAAACTCCACAGTTCTTTTCTTCGATTAAAATTTTCGTCATCACCATAAAAGTTATTAAGAAGTAATATCGATAGACCATGTTTCTATCATAGGAAATTACAATAGTGACGAGCCGAACATTTGCCTTTTTAGACTAATAATCCATTCGAGACGAAGTTATTAGATTAAATACTTGAACCAAGTGTCGAATAGAAGAACTTTATCCCGAAGAACAGAAGAAGTAAATAGATTAAGGATTACAACTGAAACAACAGTTATCTATAAATGACACATGTGGCTCTAAACTATTTAACATCCGGCAAATAGTCGATGACAAAAATTGTTTAGATACATATCCCAGTATCTCATTTTACAACCGATACGCGGTTGTACCTAATCCTAGAATAGACCAGTAACATACGCAAGACCTGCACGCGGCAATTACTTGAATATAAAAAGGAAATCCTTCGCGAATAGTCAGGAAATCAAATTTCATCTCACGATACGGAACTCTGCCGGTTCGCGATTACATAAGTTATTTAGTTAGCCGATACTCTGCCAATCCGCAACCAGATCGCTCCACCGATTTTAGTGAACCGCGATCAGTTCGATCAAATGATCTTATATGCTTATTATTGTCAAGTAATTCGACCGAAGTCTCCAAATCGCTGGGTCAACCTACAATCACAGAAATCGGATCCTCGAAAGCCAAAATTTGCAGAGTAGCAATGAGTCCCTTTTTTCAATTACTTATTTCGGGAACCTAACTAAATGAATCTCTAGAAAAAAATCTTAACCAATCCCCCTTTCAGCCTCTGCACTCTTAATTTTTCGTTTCCAACTCACCTATCGACCTTATCCTCCCACATTTTCTTCGATGAATTTTGTATCCTTTATTTAGAAGTCCGCCTGATTCGTGAACTTGACTTTTTCATTATTTGCCTTCTTTTTTTTCTACGCAGAGCCTGATAATAAAACATTTTTTTTGTATTTGAAAATCGTAGTGAGTATAATCGGCCACGTACACGCATTTTCCACGTAACTAAACGCCTACGAACTCAACATCTCAAGTTAGCTCCCAAAGTCAGATCCCAAAGAGACAGAAGCAGAAATTGCCCACTGCTTCCCCAGAGCCCGACGCTCACGCTCCGCCCGCTCCTTCCTGTGCATAACGACTTCGCAATAGTTTGCGAGGGCCGTGCAGCACAGAAAAGAGTCAATGGCCGCTATTACAGACTTGTCAAGGACACCTGATTCCAAACATTCGAAAAATTCCTCCCTCTTATTCGTTCCAAACCAGGCAAAATAGGAGTGTATAGACAATGTTCATCACCGCTCCGCAATGCGCGCAGACTAACTGCTGATTTCAAAAAGATAGGCCCCAAAGCATTCTGATCTGTCAACATGGATCATACGTATATGAGGCCCTCCCCATGAGATTGATGCATCCAATCTTCCAGGCGCTCAACAAGAGCATCTCTGGCCGCATCTCGATGCCTCAACAAATATCAGCGCAAACGCACTGCTCGAACGACGCAGCTCCATCTCATGAACTCTTGAGCTCTAGGTAAATTGAAACTATCTCTCTGCAATATCTCGCGTCTCGATAAGTACGTGCGTTTAAACCTATCGGCTACAAAGCAAAAAGGTCCTCGCAAGAATGGCCGCAGTCTCGTGCGAGACGGCGCGATACTGATTATTCTCAAATACAGCCGCCGTTGAAACTGGCCCGCTCAGATAAAAATGTACTTAGATCATCCGTTACGGTCTGCGTCTAAATTGAGGTATAGAACGACCTCAGGTCCGCCAATTTGGTGGTTAGACTGCTCAGGACAGCTGTCATCTTCAAAACATTGGAGAGAAGGAGGTGGAAGTGGGACTGGAAGATCCACCTCGAATCCAGAACAAGTCCCAGATATTTTAGGGTGGTCCTCGCCCTCCTTCCTATCCCTCCCAAAAAGAAAGGTCTGGGACGTTTCTATTCATGAAAGCGATGGCCTCTGTTTTATCGAACGACAACTTCAAATCGAGACCCTAACAAGCACGGCCACACCAAGCTCAGTGCGCACCAGGACTTTCTCACAGAAGGGAACCCTTGCAACTAAAAGAGTATCGTTGGCGCACAGAACAGCTCACCGGCAATTCTAAATGTAGAATAGAGTCGTATTCTATAGGGTCCATCCCAATTGAGGACCAAATCTTGCGGAACGCTGCAACTGGAAACTGGACAAGTTACATTCTCGTCCCACATAAATAAGGAACTTATCACATAAATAATCCTCAATAATTCGTCTGAGATATTCAGATACATCCTTTTCCAACAGGGTGGATGGTTGGCCACGGGAAGGAATTAAAAGCATTGACGAGAACACCATCACCATCACACTGCCCATTCCGCACGCCGTTACTCACCCACTCCTTCAAACATATTGCGTCAAACGATTAATACGGAATCCATATTGATTGTCGGATATGTCCCCAATCAAGATGCCGTCTATAAATCACTCTCTCAAACAACTTGCTCGATTCATTGAGTATCATTCAAATCAAATGATAAGAAGAATATCAAATCCGGTTTATTAGATTTCCTGAGAAGGATCAACCTCGCGATCTTTCACTCAGAAGGGAAGCGATCCTCCCCAAGAAGAGCCGTGAGAAGATGCACTCCCAAAGAAAAACATGCACAACGTACTCTTGATGAACCGTCTGGTGATACCATCGGAGCCAGGCGTCTTTCCAAACGCTATCTTAGTACACGCCTCAATAACCTCCAATTCCATAACAGTAAATTCGTCTACAAAAGTCAACCGAGAGTCTCCATCCGGGAGATGTGGGAATAGGACTCGAAGAGTTTCCGAGACTACTCAGGGCGGAAGAGTGTCGATCAATGAAGAGGCCGAGAAGAGCCTATTTAAGACGGCCCTATAGGGCATACCCCAAGAGTCAATCTCCAGCGTCTAAAGAAGTTCACCCTAGACGAGACTTTAAGCACCAAATAGCTCTTCTCATGCTCCTCCTAGCCTCTCTCAGAGAAGTCTCGTACTCGAGCTACGGCCTCGCGCGGATATGGGTGAAATGCCGGTTACAGACAGCACGCAGATCGGAGAGCTCCTCATTCCACCAATATGCCAAGATCTCTGTATAAGACAGATTTCGGCATAGAGCGATCAGAGATCTCAACGCGCCATCTATCAATCTAGCGTGCTCATCACCAGTCAAAAACTGCCAGCCAAAAAATGGATCCATGCCTCCAACAAGGTCTGACTTCAAGTAAATCTCCTTCTAATCCTTCCATCTAGGTGCACCTAGGAAAAACTCTCCCAGAAGTGACTTTGGTAAGAGGGCCGACGGAGGAAGTCCATGTCTCTATGAGGATATACCTATGATCACATAGGGACTTCATCTCCATATCACCATCCTCCATCTTCTAACATATCTGGCCACTAATGGTGGCCCATGAGACTTCTACACAGGATCTATCTCTCCTGCGCCAGCATGAAGGGATGAAATTCTTGTTGAGAAGGTTAAGTTCCATCCTGTCCGCCCATTCATAACTTGTCTCCTCTAGAGTTCTCATTTCCCTCTGTCACTTAAATGAGATCGCACATTAATTTATTGTCGCCGAGCATAAGGATCAGCCTACTATATACTCTGATAGACCTCCAGCCCCAGCTAACGAAAGAATTTGCGGATCGTCTTGTTAGGGGAGAAGTAATATCCAAAGACTTACCACCCTCTCTCACTCAATGGCCACATAACCCTCAATTCGCCTCACAAGAAAACACGAGAGGTCACTCCGAGACCATCGCCACACAATGACAGTAATCCGGAGGCACGTCTGAGGACGCGCACCATCCATCATCGGCACAGAATGGGGCTCAGTGTTCACAACCAGGCCCAAGCTCTCCTCCTTGCAGACCCGCGCAACCAAATCTTGCACGGATCTAGAGTGGTTGACATTCAGGGTCAGCCTGGCTATCAGGAAGCTCTACCACTGCAGCAGGCACGGCAGTCCTCCGATCGCCGCCGCCACCACTTTTTTCATCCGTGTCTCTCGGTCACCGTTATGAAAGAGAGCACTCGGCAAGGCCTACCCTATGCTCAACATTCAAGGACGCAGGGTACACACTGGGCAATGCGGCCTCGCTCTGTATCTAAAGGACTTGAGTTTCCTTTACCATAATTAAAGCATTAAGGCCCGCTCTGTCAATCTTGGCAGTTCACACGGGTATGTTCGATCGCCAGACATCATAAGCATTGAAGGCGGCGCCTAGCTATGGAAAAGACCTGGCCGACCCGCCAAGACTCAGACGCCCGTCACGGACAAGCCTTTCTACCAATATGGTAGGACACGCCCAGATCGAGTTTATTTCGTCCAGGATGCAGAAGTCCCACCCTTACATCTTCTCGAGCAACACCAAAGAGGGTCTCGGCCTCAACCAATCTGTTAATTTCATCAATAGTAATAGAGTGCTCCACAAGGATACGAACCCTTGATTTTCTTATGGGTCTCATAATAGAAACCCGATCCTCATGTTTCTAGAAGGTGAGCTCAAGCCTTTTAGAACTCGTCTACTTTGAGGCCCTTCCCAGAAATCTCTACCAGAATATCGCCAGTTTAGACTTTTCTAATCTGATATGTATGATGTCCAATTCTGCTAGATTCTGCTAAATTTACCTTGCTCCTCGCTAATCACCTCCACGTATGAAGGTTCCTTTTCACTGTACCAGATAAAGACCGCCGAAATTCTCGGCGCAAGCACACGTGGATGAGCAGCGGTAGGGAAAGCATCAATGAACTTCGGCAGCCAGGGAAACCGAAAAACAAGCCGGTTTGAGAAGTCTTCCTTTTTGCTTCCTTCTTCTTTTCTTCCTACTCCGACTGAACATCTCCATCCACGACTCCCCTATATCCGGACCTGAAGATACTGACCAATCACCCATTGAGTCCTCCGCTCGCGTGCCACTAGCACCACCCTCCTCAATGATAATTGGCGCAGTTATGCATCGTCGCCTATCCACTCATTTGGGGATCACACATTCATCGTTTCAACATGCCTCTTAGCGGTGGCCGATAGGGGGATCTCTTCGCATCTGACTCGGCGCTTCTCCTCCTCAAGTATCGCGGTCAGAGATCTATCCTCCCGTTGTAAACGAGGTGCGTTCATCGGAATCAGACGAAGACATATTCCTAGCGCGAATGATTGAGTTATCCCTTCTTCTCAGAAAGGAAGCCCACTGCTCCCTAATTTCCTTGTGGAGGGATCCAATCTCCTCTAGCAGGGAATTCCTATCGGACCTAATTTTAGTAATCTCTCTGTGGAGCTTAAGAACCTCCCGCTTAATATCTCTGTCCGAGCCACAATAGCGCAACCACTCTTAAACATATGCATGGAACTCGGCTGATCTCTATCCTGACCGGCACTCGAGTCAAGCCTAGTCAAGGCCATCCTTGTCGTGGATGGCCTTAGCTTCGGTATTGCAATCGACGTGATGTTTGGCTAGAAGTATCTCAATCCTCACTAATCCTATCATCGGGGGTAATAGCTTCGAGCCCGTTGGCAACTCCGCGACTAACTCCTCGCTGGAGATCCCACAAAGTAAATCATGACCCAGAGAAACCGTAGAATCCGAGCTTCCGCTTGTTATCCTTATTTGTGTTCGACATAATTCTATTCGTATTTGGCAGACACGACAACTCCCGACCGGTTCTATCGAGGTTCTTAAAAAGAATCTTTATCACAGCGGTCAGACATTCTGCCGCCATAATAGATGCTCCCACCTACTCAGCCTCCTACACATATGACTCTAAGAACAATCTTAGGAGGACCACCCATCTTTACCAGAAGCAGGGAATATAAATCGCAAAAACTCTCTCACAGGGAGAAGGCCCCTAGTGTGCAGATAAGTCTGCACATTAAAAGGGAAGGTCTGCGGCGATTAAGTGGGGATCTCGAATATGACAGTCCTACCTAATACACCATCAGGCCAGGAGCCTCAAGTTCCTATCAACCGACACCAACATACAACAGGAACTACACATGAAACAAATACAAACATCATGATCGCTGTTTGGCTGATTTACCCACCAGCTATTCGCCTTCCAGTCGCGCATCACTGCTGGAGGATAGAGAGATTTTTATAGAGAATCCGCTCAAAGAATCCGCTTTATAGAGAATGAGCTCACCGCCTAGAAATATAATGCAATCCTGAGCGTCCGGTCTCTGCTGCTGGAGGATCCCGGTATCTCCTTGCTAGGAGCCTGGACTTCCGGATGTTACGTACAATGCTGAGGTTACCGGAGGAGACCGTAGGTGTGTCAAATCCGTACCTCGCACGAAGTATGCACAGTTCTCCTATCTAACGGTACGAGGCACAGTTAGCACCCTGAGCCAACACCTAGACCCGGAAATGGGATACAGGACGATCGAGGTGAGCTCTCGCATCGACAAGGTCGCGCTCCGCACGGGGGAAGGTCATGACTCTGTCCAACTTCCAACAAGTTTTAGCCGTCGCTCATTATTCATTAAAAAATTATTAACAAAAAAAGTTTGAAAAAATGATGTTTTATTTTTGCGCACTCGAAGCAACTCCCACCCAACCTCCTCCTGTTTGGGCTCACAACTTCTACGCGAAACGATTCCTCCATCTTTCCCCAGTTTGGGGGCGCATGATTTTCACGCGAAGCGACTTCCATCCTCCCCCCCCCCC
>Ga0157363_1004032_pt1 | contig 13451 bp, 17 predicted proteins | sample AttsexASBM1_FD_111477 | JGI IMG/M metagenome (GOLD analysis project Ga0157363, IMG submission 111477) | Fungus gardens microbial communities from leaf cutter ant in Ribeirão Preto, State of São Paulo, Brazil - Atta sexdens ASBM1 | ecosystem: Host-associated > Fungi > Mycelium > Unclassified ...
GCAGTAGTATGGGTGGACATCTGGGATTCCCAGAGCGGTTCTTGTGCAAAGAACATCATCAATCAACGATTTAATGTTGGATGATTTATTGTGACCGTTCGTGGAACGAACATGAACCCAGGAGTTTCTCAGTGTAAAAACTGTTGGAAGTGGGGACATTTGACACTAAGTTGTTGCTCTCATATCTCCAGGTGCGCTAAGTGCTATGTAGCTCATGAAACCGAACACCACAGAGAAAAAGCATGGTGCTGCATGGAAAACAAGAAAGTGAATCACATGGCTACCAATATTGGTGAGCCATGTCCTCATGTCTTCAAGTGCGTAAATTGCAAGGGAGACCATCAAGTTCCTTTTCTTTTTTCATATTGTATGCCCATCAATGTACTGTAGCTACTAAGTGGTTACCACGGCCTGCCATCACGCTCCACGTTATAAATTATTGATTACAAAAAAAAAAAAAAAAACTCTAACAAGTAACAGTGAAGATTGGGCTTAAGAGGATTGATACACAAGAAGGAGTAATAGTGGAAGTGTTGTTAGATAGTGGTACAACAGAGTTGGTAATGAATTTGGAATTTGCTCAAAAGCAAGGGTTTAAGTTAAAAAAAATTAAAAGACCAATATATGTGAGAAATGTGAATGGTTCTTTTAACAAGGAGAGACCTATTGAGTATATAGTGAAAGTCAATATTTATTATTAGGGATATAGAGAAAGAACAGAGATTAATGTGATCAGAGAACAAAAGTGGAGTGTGATTCTAGAGATGCTGTGGCTAGCTCACTATAATCCTGAGATTGATTAGAGAACTGGAGAAGTAAAGATGACAAGATGTCCAGAGGAATGTGGAAAGTAATGGAGACCAAAGCAAGCAAAACTGGAGTGGCAAAAACAAAAGAAGGAAGAAAAAAAAGAAGAAGAAGAAAAGAAACAAAAGAAGAAAGAGCAGAAGAAAGAGGAAGAAAAGAGAAAGAAGAAAAAACCAAAAAAGGAGAGAATAATAGAAGTGAAGAAAGTGGCAGAAGAATGGGAGATATGGGATAAAGAAAAGGAAGTAGCAAAGTCAGAAGAAGAAGTGAAGAAGTTGGTACCAGAGCATTTTCATAGATAGATACATGTATTTAGAAAAAAAGCAAGTGAGAAAATGCTGATGAAAAAGGTATGGGATCATGTGATAGAGTTGAAAGAAGTGTTTGTGCTGAGGAAGAGGAAAGTATATCTGTTGTTAAGAGAAGAAAGAAGAGAGGTGCATGAGTTCATCAAAGAACAATTGAGGAAAGAGTACATTAGACTCTTTAAGTTGCCTCAAATGGCACTGATGTTTTTTTGTAGGAAAGAAGGATGGAAAGAAGTGTATGGTACAGAACTATCAATATTTAAATGAATGGGCTATAAAAACAATTATCCTTTACCTTTGATCTTAAACATTATAGAAAATATTAGTACTAAAAAAGTGTTTACTAAATTAGATTTATAGTAGGGATATAATAATATATGGATAAAGAAGGGAGACAAGTGAAAGACAGCATTTACAACTCTGGAAGGGTCATTTGAACCAACTGTAATGTTCTTTGGGCTTACAAATTCTCCAGTGACATTTCAAATAATGATAAATAAGATTCTTTGGAACTTAATCAACACTGGGGAAGTAGCAAGTTTTATTAATGATGTTATAGTAGAAACAGAGGAAGAAGAAGAACATGATGAAGTAGTGGAAGAGATAGTAAAGACATTAGCAAAGAATGATTTATATGTAAAACCAGAAAAATGCAAGTGGAAGATTAGGAAAGTAAGATCCTTAAGAGTAGTAATTGGACTGGAGGAAATTAAAATAGCGAAAGAAAAGGTGAAGAGAGTATTAGACTGGCTGACTCCAAAAGAAGTTAAAGATATACAGAAGTTTTTAGGACTAGCAAACTACTATTAATAGTTCATCAAAGATTTTGCAGTGACAGCTAGACCTTTATACAATATAGTGAAAAAAGATCAGAAGTGAAATTGAATGGAAAAGCATTTTAGAAATTGAAAGAGAGATTTATATAAGAATTAGTGCTGGACTTAGACAAAAAAATAAGAATGAAAGTTGATATATCAGACTATGCAATGGGAGGAGTTTTATCTATGGAATGTAATGATAGACTTTGGAAGCCAATAGTGTTCCTCTCAAAATCTCTAAATGAGACAGTGAGAAATTACAAGATATATGATAAGAAGATATTGGTAATAATAAGGAGGTTGGAAAACTGGAAACATTTGTTAAAGGGTGCCAAGTTCAAGTTTGAGGTCTGGACAGACTATAAGAATCTAGAATACTTTATAAAGACATATAAATTGAATAAAAGACAAGCACATTGGATATTATATTTGTCAAAATTTGATTTTACTCTGAAACATGTTTCAGGAACAAAAATGGGAAAGGTAGATAAACTTAGTAGAAGACCAGACTAGAAAGTAGGAGTAGGGAATGACAATAATAATCAGACTCTAATTAAAGAAGAATGGATTTATAGTTTAGCTAAAGTAGTAATAGAAGGACTGGAAGTAGATATATTTAAAAAATATAAAAATAGCTAGGGGAAAAGATAAAGAATCAGTTAAAGTAGTAGAAGAGATGAAAAAAGTGGAGGTTAAAGTATTACAAGGAGATGAATGGCAGATAGAAGAGAGCTTGGTGTTAAAAGAAGGAAAAACATATATACTAAAGAACAAAGAACTGAGAGTAGAAATAATCTAGTTATATCATGACATACCAGTAGCAGGATATAGAGAAAGGCGGAAGACAACAGAGCTAGTAACAAGGAATTATTGGTGGCCAGGAGTGACAAAAGATGTAGGAAAATATATAGATAGTTGTGATCTGTATCAAAGGATAAAGTTGACTTCATAACTAAGTTACTGTTAGTAGCTAGGAAGGATGCTATCATAGTAATCTGCAATAAGTTGTCCAAAATGATGCATTTTATAACAACAACAAAAGAGACATTGGTAGAAGGATTAGCAAGACTGTTTAGAGATAACATGTGGAAGCTACATAGATTGCTAGAAAGTGTGGTTTCAGATCAAGGACCACAATTTGTAGCAGAGTTAACAAGGGAGTTGAATAGAATATTGGGAATTGAGACTAAACTGTTGACATCTTTTTATCTACAAACAGATAGACAAATAGGAAGAATGAACTAGAAGTTAGAACAGTATCTTCAGTTCTTTATAAATCACAGACAAAAAGACTGGCTAGAACAGTTAGCATTAGCAGAATTTGCAGTCAATAAAAAAGTAAATTCAGCAACCAAAGTATCTCTGTTTATGGTAAACTATGATAGAGAGTTGAGAATGGGGGCAGATATTAGAAGAAAAGGAAAAGTGGAGAAGATAACAGAGTTTGTGGAGAGAATGAAAAAGATGTAAGAAGAAGCTAGAGCAGTGTTAAATAAAGCATAGGAGAAAATAAAGCAACAAACAGATAGGAGAAGAAAAGAAGTAGAAGAATGGAAAAAATGAGACAGGATGATGTTGAGTACAAAAAACTTAATATTCAAAGAACAGCCAGCAAGAAAGCTAGTGGATCAATATGTTGGTCCATATATTATTAACAAGGTAGTTTCTACCAATGTAATCAAATTACAATTTCCTACTTCAATGAGGATTTATCCAGTAGTGAATATATTACAAAACAAACTACTTACTTGTTTGTGATATCTGAACCTTGGATACACTCTTAGAGGTTTAGAAATGATTCAGAAGTTCAATAATAATAACAATAATGATAAAGATCAATACAGATGTTAATGATAATGAGGGATAATGATTAATGATAATTGATGTTGTTAAGTTTGAGGTCTAATTCTCAAATACAGAAGTATATATACAAAAGAGTAATAGTCCATATACAAGCTGTTTACATCACATGATCAAAACTTGTATCTGATGGGGGCTGTTATCTGTCATAGCAGATGTCAGGCTAATTTTAGGAGATAACTAATTATGTCACTACATTGATATGCTTATATTTCTATGAATACTTATCATTATTGAATGTACCATATATCATTAGAAATGATTTGATAAGTACTTTCCAATACAAGTTCAATTGTGTAAATCAATCTAGCCATTCATGAGATATCAGCCAACAAAGCTTTTACAGATACTAATAGTCTGATATCTTGGTTGTTTGTTGTTGCTTTTATATATTCCACATATGTGTGGATGGCCCTTATTTGGGGCTTTCCAATACAACTTAGTTTGTAAAAATTGGTTTACTTGTTGTAGAAATACAAGCTGAATGAAGTTTGTGGCAAAATATTAGTTGAGTAGTGAGATATAGGGAACAAATGGGGGGACAAAAGGTAGAAGAAGTAAAACCAGTAGAAGTAAAGAAAGTTGAGAAGTGGAAGATAGAAAAAATTCTAAATAAAAGAAAATACAAGGAGTAGTGAAGCATCTAGTGTGGTAGAAAGAATTTATAGTAGAACATAGCACTTGGAAAAAGGAAAAGGACTTAGAGAATACAAAAGAAATAGTAGCTAAGTTTGAGAGAAGAATGAACACAGAAGTAAGATGACAAGAGAAATTAGATCTGAAAGAGAAAAGAGATTTTAGGAGAGAGGAGTTAACTAAAAAGTATATAGCAAAGATGTTATATAGATAAGATAATGGAAATTTTAAAGCAGAATATTTAAGAAAGTTAAAGAAGAACTGGCATAGATAGAGGTTAGTTTTTCTAGAGAAAAATCTTGAAGGGGGGGTAATGTCAGAGTTGAAGATAGTAGACTTAACATTTTTTATTTTTTTCTCTTCTATTTTATTTTTACCTTTTTATTTTTATTTTTAGACTTAGATAGTTAGGGGTTAGTATAACATTATATGTGACTGTCAAAAACTGTCACATGGCATGATTTGGTGTCATATATTGGTCATATGTTATATGATGCTGTCACTGTCACAAGATCATATGTCACAAAGAACATCATAGAAGATTTTAGAATAAGTAATATCATATAGTATGTATGTTATAACTCAAAACTCTTAGAGTTGGATTATGAGATAACCTTGTATTGGGTAACACAAGAGAACTTGATAGAGAGCTCTTTACAAAATAGTCTACCTTATATACCTATACAGATGGTCCATGCTAACTACTGTACACCCTACCCTAAATGACCATGTATAAAGCATGAGGCCAACATGTGGTGTCCATGTTATATGATGTTATTTTGTTTCAGAACTTTCTACTCCCTTCTTTCAAGTCCTGTGATCTATGTTGTGACCACACCATCAGATGTGACAGTGTGACAGATCACTTCTAACCCTAACCCTAGAGTTCTAAAAATAGAAAATATGAAAATAAATTGAAATGAAAATGAAAATAAGAAAAGAAAATAATAAAGAATTAATTCCACTTCTTATGATCTTGACAATCAGAGATCCAACTAGTTACTAGTACTTTTGATAGAAACTAGGGTTGCACTGCTTATTATTGGGTTTAAACATATAGTCTAATGACAGTAGAATACTTGTTGGATTGGTTACTATATTGAAATGTGCTAAAACTTTGTTCAAGTACTTAGATTGGTCTATAAAGATCTTTTACAGCTTATGTACATCTCAGAAAACTCTTTGGTTTCTCCAAGGTCACAATATTTCTATTTTGTCATGAATTTTTGCTTTCAATTTAAGAGAAACAGTGAATCTTTTGAATCCATGAAATAAACATCATTGACATAGATGATTGTTATAACAAGCTCTCTAGTCTTTTCATCAATGAAGTAATACACACTAGCATCAAATTTACATTGCTTAAATCCTAGAGCTAACATTGACTTAGTTATAGTTTACTACCAAGATAAGCTAGCTTGTTTAAGATTATACAATATTTTGTGGAGTTGCTAGACTTTCTTTTTTTTACTAGGTAGTCTAAAACCTTCAGGCTGCTCTATATAGATTTTTCTTATCTAGATCACTATATAAATAGGCAGTTTTTACATCAACACTATAGATATTCCAATTTTTAATGGTGACAATAGCCAGAAATAGTATGTTGTCTCATAGCAGACAACTAGAGAGAATAATTCATCAAAGTTAATTTCTTTAATCTGAGAAAATCCTTTTGCAACAAGTTGAGATCTATAATAATCATCAGACTTAATATTGAACACATAGTGATTCTTAATTGTCTTTTATCTCTTAGGAAGGTCTACAACTTCATAGACATTTTTGTCTCTAAGTGGTTTCAGCTTCTTAAGGCAGAACTCAAGCTACTTCTTTTGAATGTTGGCTAGTAATTTAGCAACATCTCTAAGGTTTTTGGGAATTGGACAAGACTCTACTATACATTGTTATGATTGATGCCTCATACTTTATAGATATTCACCTTATGGTTATTTTAACTTGAACATGTGTTAGGGTTTGTTTCACTTTTGATTCATATCTATTATGCCTTGTGTAATCCTCATGTATTATCAGTCAGGTATATTATCAGTCAACACTTCATGCAGTAGGAGAGGTTTCCTTATATTCTCCTTATGTTTCCCTCATTATTTCCTCAGGGATACCTTTTCTATTCCTTATGGTCATTAGATATATAGTTGTAGATATAGTCTTGTATCCTTACACTTTACCAATTTATCATCTCCTTCACTCTTACTCAAGTCTTGTCTAAGTTACAACCTGAGCCAAGCTTAGAATTATAACACATATTATGCTAAGAGAAAGTAAATTTGCTGTACTTTCCCTTCTCTTGTAAGATATGCCAAGTAGTTAGTGATAGCTGGCTCAACTCATTTACCTACAGAAGGTAGAGTATTTATTTTACTCCAATTATTATCAACAATGATTGGATGTTGGTCTTCTTACTAGATATTATATGGAATTCTATTTATTTTAATGATATTATCAAATAATTTATATAAGTAATCAACTCTGTTTATCCTTATTATTCTAGATAGTGGATTGTTAGAAAATTGTTGTATATTCTGATGAATTCTTTATGATTCCTAATAAGTATTTTCAGACATATCACATGTCATATTGGGGTTGGAAAATCTCTCTCTTTGTCATATTCCAAACTTTGAGACATGTCTGACTTCAATATAACATTAAATTCCCATGATTATTTGGCTTTATTTGTGTCCAAAACTCTGTTTGTAGTTTGGTACTTTATAATGGACTTAATCCCATCAAAATTCCACAGTTATTTAGCTTTATTTGAGTCAAAATCCATGATTATCTTTATCTGTTTCCATTGTCTAACTATTTTCTTCAAACTCTGCAAAATTACTCAGACTTTATCTACAGCTTTCTCCTCTCCAAATCTAAACTCCTATTTAGTGTTTCATTACTGAAACACTTGCTCAGAGATCTGTTTTAATTACTCCTTTTGTTATTTTATATATTTAAGGCTGGTGATTACTTTGTAATAGCTGGCCTGATAATCAACTAAAGTTGATGCTAAATCTCCAGTGTTAATGATGATGTGCTTTACTCCTCTCCTTATAACTTCTTACAAAGCCATTCTCTGAAATTGTGACCACATGGCTTGTAAGAAGTATAACACATAAGTTGAGGCCAAGGTCATTCCGATAAGCCTGTATCACCAAGCTTAATGCATGAAGTTTTTATACTCTATGCATTTCCAAGCCAACTTCACAGCCTTTTACCTTCAAGTGTGAAATGCACTTAATACCTTTGGCTACTATAAAAGATTTCACAGAATGTTGATAGAATGTTCTTGTTCTTTATAGATATTTTATTCTTTAAAGAGTATCTGAGTTTAATGCTTAGATCTCTTCAATTCAGAATTTTGTGGTGCTTGCAGAGCAGGTTGCATCTCAATATCAGAGTCAACATCATCATCTCTTCAATCTCTACTGTGAGCTTTTTAGACCTTGGAGTAAGTAAGAGAGATGAAAACTTATAAGAAAAAGAGGGTGAAAGAAAATAAGTAGGAGGATTGTTTTGAATGGAAGGAATGGGTATGTGTAGAATAGATACTAGAGCAGGTCTATTTTTTCTAGAAGGGCCAGGCACTAATAACTCTATCTCTGGACTTATTTTGTTCAATAAATTATTGTACAATTTGTGCTCTTTTGCATAAGAGTCAATGCACTTGGGAAAAAGTTCCTTGTCAAAGATGGCATATGTGGAACAGAAAATGATATTTTCTTATATATGGTGCATAAAGCAATAACTATTGTTCTTATACCCAATGAATATCATCAATTCAGAATGTGGTGCAAGTTTATTAGTACAAACTTTACTGGGGAGAAACATATAGACTTCACAGCCAAAGAAATGGAAGTGTGATGTTTTGGGTTTATTACCCAAGAAGATCTTCTAAGGTGTTTTATATTTAAGATACCTAGCAAGTATGCAATTATATACATAAGCTGCAACTGCAATTGCAAACTTCCACTAGAAATCTGGTAAACATGCTTTAAGTCATATTGACTGTGCTGTTACACTAAAAAATGCTTTTTTATGAAAGTATATATTCTCATAGGGTTTTTAAGTATGTAAGACCCCTTTAAATGCATTAGCAAGAAGACTTGATACTTTAGATAAGAAATGCCACTGCACTCATGAAAGACTAGCTATGAAGTACAAGTACTTGTGAGAATACTTTACATAGTTACAAATGTTCAGATAGTTGGATAAGGTAGGAACAGAATAAAGTGAGTACTCATGAGTAGGAAACAATTATCAGCTTGATGTTAGGTTGCAAATGAAGAGATGACCATATGCTTGCAAAACCTCAGAGAGCTTTCTTATGGTTTCAGTCTCCATTTACTAGTTTTATTCTCTGTATTTTTAGGCTAATACATAAGCTATGAGTAAAGGGGAGTAAGAAAGAGAACCCCTATCTGAATTCCCCTACTGGAGAGCAGTTTTAACTTTTATTTTATTGAGTGAACATTGTTAGTATTTGCTATTACTTTCAGACAAGTTTCAGAGAGTTCTAGCAGTCTGAGAAAGGCTGGTGATATGAGTATGAGTTGATATCTTCAGTTGTAAGGTTTAACTTGAGGGTTGTCTTTGGGATACATTATCTAGGATAGATAGTATTGTTAGAAGCTCTGAAGGAGCTTTGCAATCTATTCACTAAATTTTTCAAAGGAGCTTGTTACACAGTATAAGATTCACTATTTAGGAGTGTGTTAGTTAGAGAAAGTATTCATGAACAGATGTTATTCATATATTCTAATATCTTTCCTAACTTTATCCTTTTGTATTCATAAATTCTTTTTAAGAGTTTTATGTGTTCTAATCTTATTCTATATTATTGTTTCTACACCTTCTTCTGATTTCTAAAGCTGATATTATTCCCTTTGAATCCTTTAGCACACATTTAAGGGCTAGTGTTATATAGTTCTTGTTGTACTCTAGTATAACCTTTTTTCTATTTAATCCCTATCAGTGTCTTTTCAAGCAAGGTACAGTTTCATTGTTCAGCATGACCATTCAATTGGTGTACATGTAAAGTACTAGTCTCATGTATAATTCCTTGCTTTCTAAGAAAAGATTGTAATTCTGATATTACATATTCTCCCTCAAATCAGTGCACAACCTCTTTACAAGATGGAAAGTAGTATTTTGTCAGAGTTGTGAACTGTGGACTCTATTTTATTTTCTTATTATATTTTTCCTTTTAATTTATTTTCTATTTTATGTTACTTTTGACTTAGGGTTAGAGTTTTAGTATGACATTACAACTGTTACACAATCACATAACATATGAAAGGTCATAAAAGGTTTTGGAACAAATAATATTATATAGTATGGTAACAACATGTTGACCTTATGAAAAGCATATATACTTTAGAGTAGGGTAGTTGTAGTGTGTACACAGATCACAGTTTGTAGTATATAAGATAGACTAGTTTGTACTTAGGACTTTATCAAGTTCTCTTGTGATTACATAATCTAAAGTTGATTTTTTGTCTAAACTCTTTTGAACTTAAGACTATAACATATTTGACTACATCTATATGAGTTAAGAGATTTAGTGAATTATCAATTTATAAGAAAAGAGAGACATTACAATTATTTCCATAGAGTCTTATATAAGATAAAAGACAACTCTTATATTGAGTGATACAAGAGAACTTAATAAAGTTTCTGTTACAAACTAATTTACCTTATATACTACAGATTATGGTCTGTGTGCTCACTATAACTAATCTACCCTAAAGTTCATATATGTTACAATTGATACCTTGAGGATACAGCATAGAGTAGGGCAGAGGGCAATGACGATACAATCGGCTGCACTGTAGTAGTCTCAGTCAGCATCTCATGTAGTAGGTGCTTCAACCTTGCTTTCTCCTTATGTACAAATAACTCATTGGCCTCATAGACTATGTACCGCTTCCTTATTGACTACTAGTATATATAGCATAGGTACTCTCCTGTATTCTTATACTTTACCATCTATTCAAATCCCTTAACTTCTTCTCAAGTTTTTGCCCAAGTACAACCTGAGCTCTAGCTTAAGGTCATAACATTTGGTAAAGCGTCGACGAGCTCACCTTGCAAGAAAGATGTAGTGGAAAGAATCCACAGACAAAACTAGACAGAGTTACCTGTTGGGAACAAAATACGTGTAGTGAAAGCTACAAAGAGGAACCAAGACGAGTTCCAGAAGAACAAACAATATTGAGGCACTGTCAGAACGACTAGGATCTTTACAGATTAACCAAGACGAGTTCCAGAAGAACAAACAATATTGAGGCACTGTCAGAATGACTAGGATCTTTACAGATTATAGAAGAAGCCTCAAGCAACTACAAACAAATGGACACAGAGATGTCAGTAGCACCAGCACCAGCACTAGCAGTAAGCAATGAGAACGTACAGGCAGGAATGCTGAAGAACATAGTACTGGACCCAGGGTGGTTTGATGGTGACTGAACAAAATTTGAAGACTGGTGGAGGGATATTAGACTATTTCTCAAGAGTAACAGGGTTATGGAGACCGATGACAGAATCACATCGATCTTAGCTTGCTTCAGAGGAGGTATAGCAGGCATATACGTACAGAGAAAGCTCAATGAGCTAGATGAAGAACTTGGAATCCAGGACTGGGATGATTTTTTTAAAGAAATCAAGACAACATTTAGCAACAAGACAAAGGCAGCAGATGCCAAATGGAAGATTGAATCTTTCAAGCAAGAAAAGAAGAACACAGCGGACTTCATGATAGAGTTCAACGCATTGGCCATGAAGGCAGATACAGATGAGCTGCATGCCATCTTTTTATTAAAGAAGAACATACGACTAGACATCATCAAGACAATACTGGGTTATCTACCCATAGCTGCACCAGAGATACTCAAGGAGTGGAAAGTGGCGATAATATCAGTGGGATAAGGATACAAGTCCACAGAGGGACGACACAACTATAAAACAAGCACAGGAACAATATATGGAGGGCAAGGTCAGCCCATGGACATTAGGAAGTCCAACAATAACTTTAGGGATGGGAAGCCAAAATGCTTCAATTGCAACAAGTACGGACACATGGCAAAGGAATGCTGATTGAAGAAGAAAGAAGACAAGTGATGATGCTTTAAATGTGACAAAGAACACATTGCCAAAGACTGTAGAAAAACATAGTTGATGAAGAAACAAAAGATTCAAGAGGAATCAGATGACGAAGATAACAAGAAAGAGCAGGGTTTTGGTGATGATCTCGAGTAGGCATGGTACAAGAGATCTCCCATGTAAATTTCCAGAATAAATACATTATTCCGAATCACCAAAGCAGTGAAGGAAAGTGGGAATTGAATATGCAAGCAAAAGTAAAGATAAAGAATGGCAAGAACTTGAAAGTGAAAGCACTGGTAGACTCCAGATGCACACACACAGGAATAGATGAACAATTGGTCAAGAACAAAAGAATACAGATGAAACCAATCAACTTCTCATTTGAAGTTTTTAATGCAGACAGAACAAAGAATGGAGAGGTGACCAGAGTGGTGCCTCTAGAAATCAAAGTTAACAGCCACAAGGAACAGTTGGAAGCAGCTGTAACAGACTTAAATGGAACAAATATGTTTTTGGGACATGACTGGCTAGTCAAACATAATCCAGAGGTCAATTGGAAGAACAGAACCATCAAGTTTATGAGATGTCCAAGAAGCTGTACAATGAAACATAAAGACATCAGATTTAAAACTAGAAGGACAAAGGCCATGGAAATTATGGAACAGGACAATGAAGAAATTGGCAAGAAACCAGACAATATGAATCCAGAAGATTTACTGGATTATATTCCACCTTTCACGCATCTATTCAACAAGAAAAAGTTCAAGAAATTACCGGAAAGACATGAATGGGACCATGAGATCAATTTGATGGAAGAAGCACCTAGGGAATTAAATGCAAAGGCATATGCAATGACACTAAAGGAGGAAGAAGTCTTGAACCAATGGCTAGATGAACAACTCAAGACAGGACTCATAGTGGAATCAAAATCACGATATGTGGTACCTTGTTTCTATATCCCAAAGAAAGATAGTTCATTATGATTGGTACAAGACTACAGGAAACTTAACCAGGTTATAATAAAGAACAAGACACCATTACCTCTAATTAGAGAGATGATAGACAAATTGAAAGAAGCAAAATATTTCAACAAAATTAACATTATCTGGGGGTACAACAACATACAAATCAAAGAAGGAGATGAATGGAAGGCCACATTCTTAACAAACAAAGGACTATTCGAATCACAAGTAATGTACTTTGGGCTATACAACTCACCAGAAACATTTCAAAGGATAATGAATAGTATTTTCCAGGAATTACTATATAAAGGGGTACTAGCAAACTATATGGATGACTTTGTTATACCAGTGAAGACAAAAAAAGAACTAGAAGAAAGAATGATCAGATTTTTGAGGATAGCAGAGAAACATAACTTATGTTTCAAACGATCCAAATGTGATTTCAATATGGAAGAAATTCCAATCTTAGGAGTCATAGTTGGAAGAGGACAAGTCAAAATGGAGCAAGAGAAGATTGAAGCAGTAAAGGAATGGAAGATTCCAATGAAGGTCAAGGATGTGGAAAGTTTCCTCAGATTTGCAAATTTTTATCGATGCTTTATCCAGAACTTCAGTCATACAACAAAGCTATTAAATGAACTGAAGAGCAAGAAAGAATAGAAATGGGATGAAGAATATCAACAAGCATTCAAGGAACTCAAAGACAAGATAACAAGTTAACCAGTTCTCTCCCTGCTGTTGTGGCAACCACTAGACTGAATTGTCCAATGATCTCACTAACGAGTAAAGCTCAAAGTGGGCTATGATGTGGGAATTCACAAGAGAACTCAACAAGGAGCCTCTTCTTAATTAAGGTCCTATTTATACAGATGGTTCATGGTCCGTGCTACTAATATTTAAACCTGCCCTATAGTCCATGCTTTAACCTCATGCTCGCCTCACTTCTTACTCAA